>Ga0208299_1000478_pt1 | contig 37313 bp, 20 predicted proteins | sample 15_taG_FD_184089 | JGI IMG/M metagenome (GOLD analysis project Ga0208299, IMG submission 184089) | Marine viral communities from the Subarctic Pacific Ocean - 15_ETSP_OMZ_AT15312 metaG (SPAdes) (version 2) | ecosystem: Environmental > Aquatic > Marine > Oceanic | place: Pacific Ocean | collected... | reverse complement strand
TACGTAATTAACACCAAACTTAAAGTCATACCATTCTCTGTTCCAATATTTGTTATATTTACCCTCAACAAATGCTCCTAGAGATTTGTTATACTTGTATCCAAATATTAAACCGCCACTATAATCCAACCATTGACCATCGTTGTATTTATGGTAAGAAAAATCTCCACCAGCATCATAATGATATGGCATAATATTTCCCCAAGCATGTGTCCAAAACTTTTTAGTATAATAATAGTAATCAAAACCTAATACCGCAGAATGTTGAATAGTTTTATCTAATTGATCTCTTTTCTTTTCAGTATAATCTGATAACACAGTAGGTATTACTACTTCCTCCCAAACTTCAGGACTTGTTGCCACAAGATTTCCATTTGGATCAAAGTATTCGTTGCTATACACATCCACCGTATAACCTTCCTGTAGAGCTAAATAAGTATAATGTATATTGCCGTTGTCTAATATCCATTCTTCTAAAGGATCATAACCATAAGGTTCAGATAATCTTTGGGCAAGACCAGCATTGAACGATAATTTATTGTTTACTTTGTACCTATACCTTTCCGATGTTTCAAAATACTTAATATCTGCAAATCCATCTTCTAAATATTCACCTTTTAATATGTATTGATCTTTTACAAATCTAATAAAATGGTGTTGATCTAAATACTCATTACCTTGTTGTCTAGTGTAATCAACTTCAAATAAAAACTCAAGTCCAGATACTTTACCAACATTAGCACCGTCACTCCAAGAGTTCTCAGTACCATCATAAAATGTTTGTGCTCTATTTTCATAACCAAATCTTGCTATCTTACGTATACCAAAGGCTAGATTGTAATCAAAAGGAGTTTTTACAGTTGAGGTTTCTAATCCATTTGTTACAGAAAACGTTTCAACGTCAGAAATAGATGTACCACCACTTGCTGCCGCATAGAACGTAGCAAACTTAAAGTATTTTTTTAAATTTACTTGTGAACAACAATCTTTTGGAGTTGCACAAGAAATTAAGGTTATTAAGAATATTATTGTTAGTTTTTTCGCCATTGTTATATAGTCACTTATTTTATTAAATGTTTACTTTAATCAGCACTAAAAGTCATCATCATCAAAACCATCATCAAAGTTATCAACATCAAAACTTTCTTCAAATCCATCTTTCTTTTTATCAGTATAAATCCCAACATTAAAAGGTGACCAACCACCAAACATATGGGTTCTTTGCCAAATTTCGTAATCATCGCTTAAACCATGTTGAATATTGATAGCGTTTTGATACGGTGAATAGACAGGCGCGTTAGTTGTAGATTCTATAGTTAAAAGCGCTGCTTCAAGTTTTGGATTACCTAACTCAAATCTAAAAGGAACATCTTGATTAAATTTCATTTTCTCACCAGCCCAATCTAATTTACCATACTTAGAACCAACTAACGGAGATATGTTTAATAAATCTTCAGCAACCTCTGCGTAATCAGCATTCCAACCTTTTTCCTGTTGTTTAAAAAATTCTATAGTAGCATTTTTAAGTCCAGATACAATTGCTCCTGATATACCCATACCTCTTAAAAATGAATCACTAATAGTACCTAGTGTATATGATTTAGTTTTTGCAATTTTATCTTCAGTAACATCTTCATCGTTAAATAACATTGCGAATAATGCTGATTGTAATCCAGCAAATAAAGCTACTTGAGCACCCATGTAATAAGTTACTCTTCCCATTTTCTCTGTTAGTTCAACATTGTTTTTATATCTACCTTTGGATATATCAAGTATCTCCTTTATACCACGCCTGTTCATCTGCATCGGCGTATTGGCAAATGGAAGTACAATTCTACCAACAACACTTGTTTGTTGTTTGGATAACAAGTCCGGTCTAGAAGATTGCTGTGTTCTTTCTGATAACATTTGAAAGTCAGTCCACGCTTTTTGTTCTGCCTCTTTAGTCTTCATGCCTTGTTTCTCATACATCTTAATTCTATTGCGGTAAAAAGTAGCACCACCAAATGCTATTGCAAAACTATCTGCAAGTTTAGTGGGTGTGTAACCAACTTTTAATACTTTTGCAATTATAGATTGTATAGGATTTTTAGATGAAGCCGCTGCTGACGCAATTTCAGCTTCAGTTACGTTTATTTCCAAACCATCCCTTCTTTGTCTTAACATGTCAGAGTTTATTATCTTTAAAAAATCTCTTGAAAACTGAGGAACATTACCCATTGCTCTTGCCGCTGCTATAGGATTGTTTTCTCTCATGTTGAGAAAGTTAAGAGTAGATATAGTTTGTAGAAAAGCAGATCTAGTATTAAAATTCATAATAGTACCAGCTGATCCATTTAAATAAGAAATCATCATATTACTTCCTCTATCTAATTTTAAAGCTCTACTTCTACCAGTTTCCATACGATCAAACATATCTTCTATGTTCTCTCTCCATCTACTGCCTAGCTTAGACTCCATTTTATTTAGGTTTTCTACAGAAAATATTCCATTTTTTATATCTACCCACTCTTTCATAAACTCTTTTCTACTAACACCTCTATTAATGTTGGTGATTTCTCCAGCCATTGTTTCTCCCCACCAATTATCGCTTGGTTTTTTTAATCCTTTTTCTTGTTTAGTTATTTTAGCAAACTGTTCAGCGTAGGCTTGTAGTTTTGGATTGTTTCTTATGTGTTCAACAAGTTTAGCTTCAGTTGTTTTTGCTAAATCTGGTATCTTATATCCAGCTTTATTCCAAAGATAAACTCTCATCGCCATGTCATTTGTAAAACTAGTTCCCTCAACTTCTTTTGAGATTAACTTAACTACGTCTTTGTTTTGTTTACGAAGAGCCATATAATCATTTTTAGCAGCCTGTCTAGCTCTATTGTAATCATTTATACCCCTTTCAAATGGTCTTACAAATTCTTTTTCTAACCATTTTTTGTTTTCTATACCTTTTTTACCTTTGCCGTATAATGGTTCTATTAATAATTCTAAATCAGATGCACTATCTGACATAAAAAATCTTCTTCGTTTAATATCTTTACCTCTAACTTTAGCCTCAGCTTTACTAAACTTTTTATTAGCATCTATATCTAAAGAATGCTCCATTATTTTGTTTATAGTTTTATTTACATCAGTACTAGCTAAAGCTTGTTGTACCTTAGATTTAACATCTAATTGATTTAATATATTTTTAACGGCTTTTACATTAGGTAAAGCATCATCAACAAAATACATGTCATTATAACCCTCTGCAAATTTTTCTAACATCCACATAGCCTTTGCCTCACCGGTACTATTACCTAAACCAGTAATATTTTTTATAGGTATTTCAACACCTTTTGATTTTAACCAAGCGTGTATTGCGGGTGCGCTTTCTTGCATTCTAGCGGTAAGAACAAATACGTTTTCATTACCATATTTTGCTATTTGATTTTTTATTTTTGGTATTAATGGTCCTTTAACACCACCTTTTACATTAACAAAATCTTTAAAATCAAACTTATACCCTTGTTCAGCTAATTTAGGACCTTCTAAAGGAAATTTTTCAGAACTAATTTTTATAGATTCTTTACCTTTAGTTGCTGTAACAAAGTTTTTACCTTTAATAATAAGTGTTTCATCAAAATCAAAAGTACTCATGCCTCGAGACTTTTTATCACGTTTTCTACCGTTGTCTAGGGCTTTGTCTACTATTTTAACGATTTTGTTTATGTTTTTAGAAGCCACAGTTTTAGCCATGTTTTTACCCAAAGATTGGCTTAATACTTTTCTATTTTGAGTTTCAACGGCTTTGCTATTTTTAACTTTACTATCTAGCATATACTCTAATAAACTCCAATTTTTCTTTGGTATACTTGATATTATTTTTTTAGCAGCATTTATATTATAAGTTTCAAGTTGTACGTCTAAAAGTGTTTTTCCTTTGTTTTCTCCACTTACGATATATTGATTTTCTAATTTAGCAAATCTATTAGCAGAAGCAAACACATTTAAAAGAGCGTCATTAGTAAGATTTGCCCCTTGTTTACTACCAAACTCTTTAGAGAACATAGTGTTACCAGCAGCATCGTTAAACAACTGAGCGTTTTTTGGAATTAAATCTTGTTGAGAAGCTTCCATAAGCATTTCAAGTTCTTTTTCAGCTTTTTTAGAAAAGGATTTATTTCTTTTAGCAATGCCAAGTAAAAATTGAGTATTATTTAACAATTGTAAAGCGTGCTCCCAATGTACTCTAGTCCCTTTGTTATCTTTCTTTATTTCTTTACCCTTGGCATTATATGTTATTATTTCACCCGGGCCGCTTCCAAAAGCGGGTATAGAGCGAACGTTATAAAATAAAGATTTTGAAACACCGCTTCTAGCGTTTGTTTGAATAGCTCTGTCTTGTAACAACCATTCTAACCCAGATCCTATTTGCTTACCTTTACTATTTTTTCTCCTTGCTTTATTTTTTATAGCTACTTTTAGTTTTGCTGTTGTTAATTCAAGCGCAAACCTATTGTTAGCTTCTACTGTTGCTTCGTAATCTTTAGACTTACCCGTATAAGAACTTTCTTCTCTAAACATTTCTATCTTCTTATCAGCGATCTTTTGGGCTGACCAATTGTTTTTAATTCCTTCGGTTTCAATTTGTGATTCTTTTACTTTGATTGCATCATAATTGGGTACAAAAACTTTTTCCATCCAAGAAACATCTTTACCCTTTCCACCTGTTTTTATACCCAAAATACTTTCTATAGTTTTACCTTGCCCGTCTTCTAGTTTTAAATAAGCTTCAGTCCCATTTTCAAAATGTGATTTTCTATTTCTATTACCAAATCCAAATTCAGCCCCTAAAGCAGTCATCACACCGGGTACTGTTTGCCTTTTTCGATGTGTTTTTAGCAAGTCCATTTGCTTTAAATCATATCCAAATTCTTCGTAAACTTGCCTTTCATAACCCTCTCTCCACGCGGGATCATTTTTAGAAACCCATTTTGGATCAGTATAATCTAAATTTAATTTTTCTTTTTCAGCTACATTTTTAATAAACCGCTCTGCAACAATAGTTTGCTCTTGCATTTCTTTTTCAGATATACCTCTATGTTGTCTTTCTGCTTTTTCATTTGCCAAAACAACATCAACATTTCGAGTCATGTTGTTTATTTCTATTTCTATTTCTTTTAATACTTTAACCGCCTCTTCAAGTCCTGGTTGGTTTTCTATTGCCCTTCTCATATCACTCCAACTTTTATCTTTTCGCTGTATTAATTTTAATAGTGGATTAATTTCTGTAGCAGCTATACCTGGAGATTTACCAGCTTTTATTTGATTAGCCATTTCAGCTAATGTAAAGTTTTTAAGCAATTCAGGTGTATTAGGTAAAGCTTTGTCAACACCTTGGACATACATAGCTTTCTTTCTTTGTGTCATCCATCCTTTAAGCTTTCCACTTTTATCCGCTCTATCTCCTTTAAGTAACGCTTCAATAACATCTTGTTCAAATTGTTTTTTGAATACTTTGTCTATTGAATCGTGATATTCTTTTAATCTATCAGACCACTCATATTTAGAGCCTTTAGTACCTGTTTGTGGTATTTCTTTATATAATAAACCTTCTAATGTTCCTTCCTGCCCTAATTTAAGTATTTTAGTTGTAGTACCAGTAGCTTTTGGTTCAGATGGAAACTTACCACCCACAATGTCAAAAGCAACTTCTTGGCCTGTATACTTATCAATTATTGATTGTTTCCAAAGAGGCATCATTTTTATCTCCACCTCAATATCATTCTTTATAACTTCTAAAATATTTGTTATATCATCATTGTTAAGTTGTTGAGATTCACTCTTCAACATCTTTTTATACATTTCAGGTGTAACTTTATAATAATCAACAGTGACTTCTTTACCAATTGTTCTTTCTGCGTTGGGTTTTATATTTTTATAACTTACTACCTGCTTTGCTCCTTTGGCTGTAAAATCTAAATTTTTAGCATCAGCACCGCTTTTTTGATCTATTATTTCACCTAAGGTCTTTTCACCAACTTTCTTTCGCATTCCTGATTGCTCAGACAATTCAATACCCTCTCTTTCAACTTTAGAATCAAATGTTCTAGCGGTATTCATATGACCTGTTTTTTCTAAATATCCTTCAAAGGCAGCATAACCACCCTCGTAAGCATCAGATGATATTGTTGATACTTGTTCTTTAAATTTCTTAGCAACATCTCCAATAGCCCTATAAATAATAGATTGCCCTGATTTATGTCCCGTAGTTAAATATTCAAAGGGCGTAAGCGCTCTACCGTATTTAGCATTTATTTCGCCAGGATTATAATTTTTGTTAAATCTTTTTATTATTTCAAATTGAACGTTTTCAAGAAATTCACCTTTTATTTTTTCCTTTATTCCTAAAATAGTTTTACCTTGGTTAATCATATTAATTAAACCAGAGCTTTTTAATATATCTCCTTGTATTTTTCTATTTTCCCCACTAGCTTGAAAATCTTTTTGATTTTTATGTTTACCTATTGTGTAATTTCTATCAATTTGTTGTTCCCAACCAGTTTCTTCAACTTTCTTTAATTCAACTTTATTTTCTAGTTTTCTTTGGTTATTATTTAATTCGTTATAAAGATCCCTCTTTTTTTGTACCTCATCTTCACTAGCATTAACAGATCTTAAATCATTTATTTCTTCAATTACTCGAGCCTTGCTTTCTTTTATCTGTTTAATAGTTTTATTAATATTAGTAGTGGCAAGTTCTCTTGACATAGTCCCAAATGCTGGTCCTTCTAAAACAGGGTTGTAGTCGATCATTTCATTTAATAACTCTATGTTTTCTATCTTACCCTCAGCGATAGTACCCATAAGATTTAAAATATCTTGCTTTAAATTTAAATCTGCTTTTTTACCAGTTGCAGTTTCAGAAAAATTATTCCAGAAATTTCTTATTTTACCCCAAGCACCACTACTTGTCAAACTATTGTAATTCTGTTTTCTTGACATATATTGAACAGAGTAAGCTAGCATTTCCTCAATTTTATCACCTTCTCTTATATCAAAAGTTTCCGCTATATCTTTATATAAATTACTATTACCTGGCGTTGTGATACTCTCTAAAGCTTTTCTGAACGATTCTCCAACCTGTTTCTTAACTTTAATATCCATTAAATCAAGATAAGCATGTAAGCTTTCGTGAATAGCCGTTTCTTTACCTTTTGATCTTTTTGTATTTATTTCAATTTTAGCAATACCATCTTTCGCATCACGAAAACTAGTATATAGAGCATCTACTTCTTGTTTTACTTCTCTACCATTTTTCCATATTTTTTGGTAAACCGGAGCATCTGTAGCTATTATACGTATATCTTTTCCTTTATCTTTAAATTTTTGTTCTAACGGTTTATAAAACTCTTCATATGTTTTTTTAACATCAACAGCGTTACCAACCCATTTTTGTGTTTGATTAATTAAATCTAAACGTTGTTGAGCCATTTGCCAGTCCTCATAGTGCTTATCTCTGTTTTTTACTAGTTCATGGTTGAGGTTTTTTTGAATCCATTGATCTGGAGTCATACTATGTCTTTTAGCTTGAACTTCAATAGCTTGTAAATCTTCTGCGTGTTTTACTATTGAATCATACATAAAATCTTTAATACTAGCGGTAGACTTTACATCTTTCCAATTAAAGTTTTTCATACCAAGAGCTTTTCCCCAGAAAATATTCATTCCAATACGTTTCATATTTTCACTTCTATCACCCCAATGATGATCTGCCCAGTTTTTAAACTCTTCACGTCCATAGTAGTGATCAACCGCAGCGCCAAGCACGTCACCACTTTCAACTGCTAAAGCAAAAGATGGTCCATTAACAAGTGTTGATTGTAGAAATGTATTTAATCTATTACTACCAGTACTTAAATTATAAGCTTTTCCTTGAGCAAATCTTCCAAATCCAAACGGAAGTAATCTAGGTGCTAAACCAAATCCAGCACCAACACCCCTTTTAAACTCCATTCTACCATCAGTCATAGTGCCGAGCACTTCTTTCATTTTAAAATCTTCGTATAGTGCAAAACCTCCAATCCCCATTCCTTTTCTCCAACCACTTACTTTTTTATGGTGATAACCAGCTCCAGCAGCCCATTCAGTAACAGTTTTTGATGGAGCACCAGTTTTAACTACTGTTCTGTTGTGTAGCGCTGTTCTTCTAACCGCCTCTTTATGTGAAATGTCTCTTATCTTTTTACCACCTTTCCCAGTCATACCAACCCATCTACCAGCACCTAAAATACCTTGTGTTATTTTAAATGCCTTATCAATCTTATTAACAGGATGCATAACTAATAATATAGAGCTTATACCAGCACCACCCTCAATAAAGTCATCAGTTAAAGTTCTTTCAAAAGCATCGGCTTGCTGCTCCTCTAAAACAAGACCAGTTTTTTTATCAATCTCTTCTTTACCTGGATCTCCAGCAATATCAACACCAGACTCATGTCTTATTTGATTGGCAAAAGTATCTATAACTTTTTTATTCCACGTCGGAAGATTCTCTTCTGTCCATTGTTTACCGGCCAACTGTTCTGCAAATGAACCTAGAAATTGAGTTCCTCTATTTGGCGATATAGTGCTAGGATCTCTATTTAAGTAATACGTTTCCCATAAAGCGGCGTCTTTAGCAGCAATATCATTAGCTTGATTTCTTCTAACTCTTAAGTACTCTACAAACTCCTGTTCGTTTGAATATGGTTTGTTTTCAAAATCCTGTGGAATTATGTTTCCTTTAGACATAAAATAATCAGGTCTTAAAAAAGCCGCAAAACCATGTGTTTTGTGAGATTGCATCATTATATCTTTAAGTCTTACGTCTTTAAATATAAAACCTTCATTTTTATATCCTAAATCTGTTAAAGCCCTTTGTATAGATTTATCTCCAATATAGTAATCTCCAGTTTGTCTACCCTCTATTTGATGACCAGATTTTTCTAATAAATGTTGACTTTTAAATTTTGTTAAATCGTCTAGTGAAGTATTTTTGAATTTTGATAAATATAATTCATATGGGTCAGTAATATCAACAGCATTGCTAGGTATTTCATCTCGTTTTCCCACCCTAACGTTTACACCATTATCTACATCATGGAATATTTTGGGTTTTTTCTCTTTAGGAATACGTTTGCCAGTTAAAGTAAGTACACCATCTACAAGTTTAGTTTCATCTTGATTCAAAACAAGATCACCTATAGAACCTAGTATATCTGGATCTAACGCGTCTTCATATTTTTTTCTAGTTTCATCATCTAACTCTCCTTTTAAAAGTTTTGTAATCTTAGCGTATTTAGCTTCATTACTATCTCCATTAGAATTTATTACACCCCAATCTATTTTATCTTCCTCCTGTTCAATGGCATTAGCATCATCTATGTTTGGATCTTTTTTAGCATAAATATCGTTTAACTTTACATGCACATCCGCAGACTGCTCGTCGTGTAGTTCTTTTCTTTTTCTCGTGTCAATTACTTCGTTAAAAATATCTTTTAAAGCTGTATCGCTTAAATTTGGGAAAATATTTCTCATATTAACCGTTTCTCCAAAAATACCAGATTGTCTTCCTCCTAGTTTATCGTGAAGATCTTCTATTAATCCTCCAAAATCTTTATTCTCTTCTTCATATCCAGATAAAGTTACACTACCATCCATCGCCTTTAAGTGAAGATTTTTTCCAAAATATTCTTCATTTAACCATTTTTTTAATAAAGACGCTTCTTCTTCTGCTTTTTCTTTGGCTTTTACAATTTGCTTCTCATCAAAAACAGGTTGTTGAAAGCTAGACGTTGTAGCTTGTGTAGCCGTTGGTAGTTCAAAATCATTAACTTCTTCATCGTCAAAAACAGGCGCTCCGCCCTCAACAATTTCATCGTCTTTTTTATTTGTATTGTAAAAATCACGAGCAGACAAAGGAGCGTTTGGATCTATCTCCGGTATTATAATACTTGGTTGAGTAGTTCTATCTTGTGTAGAGGTGTTAAAATCCATATTAAAATCCATGTCAAGTCCTAGTTCATCTGAAGATTCTTCAGTCTTTCCAGCTCTAAAATCAGAAATATAAGTATCTATTTCTTGATCCGACTTTCCATCTAAAATCATTTGCTTTACTGTAGCCTGTAAATCTGACATGTAATATATTATTTGTTTGTTTTAACCCAAGCTTCAAAATCAGCGATTGTTTCTTTTACTTTATTAGCTGGTACTTCTAAATTAATAGGGAATTTTTTACCGTTTAAAGTAGCTGTTACGTGATCTACACCTCCTTTATCATCAGTAATTTTAAATTTTAAACCTTTTACTCCACCAAGTCTACTTCTAAGTTGGTTTAATGCTTGATCTTCATGACCTGCGCCTAAAGTAAGACCTGTTCCACTTAAACTAAAATTCTTAGACGATTCGAATAGATCGTCTATTGAGTAATCAGTTGAACTATTATCATCATCGTCGGTACCTCCACCAAATTTAGTGTCCGGAGCAATTCTATTAGATAATCCAAATCGTTTTCCACTTAATAGATCTGTTGTTGACATATTGACGTATTGTGGATATTTTTTCTGAAGCTTTTCATTATCTATAGTGTACGTAGCACCATTATCATCGGTTGTATATTTAATGCCTTTCCAATCCCATATTGATTCTCCAGCTAATGCTTTACTTACTATCGAATCTTGTGTTTCAAAATCTACCCAAGCTCCAGCTGCATCGACATAACTTTTACCAGTAGTGTTGGTATTGTTGTTGTTACTACCTTTAGGCACAAAATTATGCATTTTTTTTCCAACCTCATCTGCATAATCTAAAAAAGCCGCTTGTGTTTGCTTCCAGTTATAATTTTTATTAGATTTATCTAAAAGAGCATCTTTAACTTTTTTATAATTCTCTACGTTAGCAAAGTCACCTTCATCTCCTATAACTCCATCCCCATCGCTGTCTGTAACACCTAACTTTTCAAGTTTAACGCTACCAAGACTAGCAAAGTATCCAGCAGAAGTTTCACTCGAACTATTAATTTCATCAACAAAACTTGTCGGATGTGCTCCAAGCGCTCTATTCATAAGACCAAGCAGACTGTTTTCATTGTTTACAAAACCTACTACTCTATTTCTGAAATTTATCTTAGAATAATCTTGAACATTTGACTTTGACAATGTATCATTCATTATCTTATTTAATTTTTCATATTGTGCTTCGTCATATTTAGGAACTAGTAAAGACCCCGCTTGACTTGATGTAATTGCAAATGGCTTATCTCCACCTGTTTCTAAAGAACCATCAGCGTTTTCACCAGTAACAACATTCCCTTTAGAATCTTTTAAAGTGAAAACCATATCGCTGTTATCATTACGAGATAAACTAACATGATAACCTTCATAAGGACCCTCTGTTATTTTTCCAGATTTAGTTTTATACGCTTGTAGCGCGGCTGCCATTACCATGTTCTTTTGTCCAGTGGCATTTTCATCAAAATTACCACTAGCTAACATTTCGGTAGTAGCAGTATCAGCTTTATCTAACCATTCAATTTCACTATATAACTTTTCTTTTTCAGTTTTAAGTTCTTGTCTTTTTATTTTACTTGCTCTATCTGTTTTACCCCACAATTTTCTTCGCTCTTTTCTAATTCTAACCAATTCATCACCTATAGTTGTTTCTACTTCTCTTTCTGTTTCTTCAGATTGTTTTTTTGTTTCAGGTCCTTCTGTAATCTCTACAGTTGGATCATCTTTATCGTCAGTAGTTACAGACCAACCAGGGGCACCTTCTGTCTTTTTAGTAAAATCCTTGTGACGCATATCATCTACTTTGTATTTAAATGCGTGTTTAAAACTTTTTGTCTCCGTTTGTCTCTCTTTAATAGCATCCTTAACCATATTAGCGGCTAATGGTACTAATTTTCCCGCAATTTTATCTGCTGCTGTAGCAATAGCTTGCATACTATCATCGTAACTTTGCGCTAAAGACTCAAACTGTTTGCTAAGATCTTGAGGTACATTAGCCATAGCCGCTTTAGTTGCTGCTGCTACTAAGGTTGCATCTGCACCTGGGTTTAAACTCATTGATTTTGCCATATTATTTGTTTATTTATTAACCTCCTGTTGGGAGTGGAATTTTATCAATTATAGAAGATGTTATTTGTGCTCCAGCTTGGACTTGTGAGCTAAGCATATTTGCTTGGGCGCTAAATCCTGACATTTGATTTGCGTAAGCTGCTTGTACACCGGCGTTGGCACCAGCCATACCACCATATTCAATACCTAATAAAGTAGATTGTCTTCCCATTTCAGCTGATTGAACCATTGCCTCACCACCTCTTTCTGTCATGTCTATTTGACCAGCCATTCTAGCTGCAAAAACATTATTCTGTCTTTCTTGTTGACCAATACCAGCTGCAATTTGTTGGGTTTGTAATTGTCCTTGATTAGCCATTGCTTGCGCTAAACCAGCTATACCAGACCCACCAGCAGCACCACGTAATGTTGATAATATATTAGCCCTTTGTTGATTTGCTTGTTGAGTTTGATATTGAGCAGCCTTCATATCTATAGTTAAATCCTCCATAGGATTTTCCATATCAGCATAAGGATTTTTAAATTCAAAATTTCTATATTTTGCCTTTTGCTTTTCTAATAGCTCACGCTGAACAATTTGCTCATCATTATATCTTTCTAATTGTTTTTCAGTAGCGACAAACATTTTTTCGCTTAACTGATTTTGTTTAGCTTTAGCTTTTCTTCCCATAATTTTTATCTATTTTCTTTAAGTTGTCTGTCAAATATTTAAAAGCTTCATGTCTTGCTGGAGCCATTTCCCAATCTAAATTTTTATGTATATCTGACATGTGTTTATCACCACAAACGGTGAATAGTTGTAAAACACCATATTTCTCAGCTTCTTTTTCAACATTCTTAATTAGTGTTTCTATTAAATGTCTTCTGTCTTTTTCTCTATATTTTGGATTAGACACTAGGTAGGTTGTCCATGCTAATCCAGGTATATCATATGCTAATATTAGAAATGTACTAGCAACTGGTATACCATCTTTTTCTATAATGTAACATCTTTCATCTTTAGGTAAAAAACCTCTTCTTATTGGCTCAGCGCCAAATGATCCCCACCAAAACTTCCACCATTCTCTACATGTCTCGTAATCGCCTTCTTTAAAGCTTCTGAAAACTATATTGTTATGTATTTCCATTTAATTGAATTTATACCTAATATAGTCACAGTTTTCACTGTTTTTTTACTCTAGGTGATAGAAAGGAACCTATCTACATCAAATCTTAATGTTTGATTAGCCGTACCAGCTTTATTTATTTCTATATATCCAGTTATAATAACCTCTTGTCCAGTACCAGTAAATGTTAATGTTCTGCCTTTTTCTAAAGTTTGTGCCGCACTTAAAACTATAGTTCCAGCTCCACTTACAGCACCAGCACCAGTAGCAACAGTTGGATCTGCAACCGAAGCATCGATTCCTATACCACTACAAATACTTGGTTCAAATCCAGAAACATCATCTGAAATTATTCCATTTCTTGAAGCAACTGGTACACTAGTGCTATTAGTTACAGCTGAAGTGGTAGTTGTTGTGATTTCCGTTAAAGTAGCATCAAGATCAGTAATAGTCGCGTCGTAACCATATACTCTTAATAATTCACCTTTACCATAACCACCCAGTTTTAAAGTATTGCCAGCAAAAACTAATAATTGTGGATCTGAAACAATTATATTACCAGCCAAAGCTGTAATAACACCGTTGGTATAAGTTGGTTTATTACCGGCAGCATTAATAGCTTCTTCTTGGTTTTTCTTAATTTTCTCTTCTTGCTGTGTTCCTTCGTTTAAAGTTAAAGAGTCGATGTATTTAGCGATCGTTGTAACAGCCGAACCATCTCTTATATATGTTCCCTCTCCTGCTAAATGTACAAAATTATTTAATGGCCACCTTTTATTTCTTTGTTTAGTAAAGGTTAAAGTTGCACCGGCCGATATTGTAACATTTTCACTAATTGTCAAAGTAGCTGTGGATACATTTGTTACAGTAGGAATAGTGTTATGAGACAAAAGAGGAAAACCAGTAACTTTGTCTCCTACGGCTACCGAAGCAGAAACATCTTCTTCCATCACTACAGTAGTACTAGAACTAACAGCGGAACCACTAACATTAGCTGTTGCAGTATTAGAAACGCCGTTTACTGTTGCTGGGTATATATCTTCACCAGGTAAAGTTATTGGTGCAGAACCAACTACGGGTTCTACATAAGAAAATATATCATTGGATTCAGGTTGTCTAATTAATTGATAAGATTTTGTGGCTGTTGATACACTACATTTTATTTCAAATTTTGTTTTTGTTCTACTACCACCTCTTGGAACAACAATTGTATCACTAGTTACAGAAGCAACCTCAACATTACCACTTAAAGAAAACGGACTAATAGTTAATGTTAAATCGTTATATTGATATATAATTTTTTTCATTATTAAAGAGTTAGAACCAGTAGAAGAATTTATATCAATAGTATCATCTAAAAATCTAACTTCTTTATAATTAGCGTGTATTGTGCCAGGTTTTGCATATAAAGTAATATTATAATAATCATCGGCTGTTCTAGGTGGGAACACAACAGAGCCTTTATAACTATTTAAACCTAAACTTGCTTCTAAATTTGTTTGTGTGGCTTGAAAAGTATTAGTATTAAAATTGTAATAATAACCAACTCTATCTGTTATTTTTAACTCAAATTCCGAGCCTTTGTCTCCTGTAATAGTAAAATCTCTATTCTCACCAATTTGTGGTAAGTCCGATAAATCTAAATTAAAACTTGATATTTTCTTTTCCATATTATAATTTATTTACTACTTTCTGTTACCTCAGAACTAACTGCAAATATTTCTGCCTTAGTTTTAGAATTATTTTCAAATTTAGCTTCGGCATAATAACCAGAAACACCAGATGTATTTATAACTTGATTTTTAACAAACATAACGTAATCGTTGGTTGATAAAATGCTGGCATTGGTTATTTCAAATACATTTGATTCTGGACCTACTTGCAACACAGATCCAACTTCTTGTAAGTTATCACTTTCCAATCTTGTAAAACCAAATACCTCTCCAATCATTAATTCTCTTACAGTTACTTTTATTGTACCATTGTTAGTGTTTCTACCAAATAATTTTAAATTATCACCATTAGCGATAAAATCTTCAGTATAAATACCGTTAGAAGTTCTTCTAGCACTACCACTTACACCACCTTGAGTACTTACTCCAAGTGAAGTTGGGTTTGCAGGATCTGTAGCACTGTAATTAGAAACTTCCAAGATTAATCTATATTTTTTACCTTCAATAATATTATCCGTATCTGTTACAGGACTAATATAATTTACCGCAGTAGTTATATTTGTGCTGTCCCAACTAACCGTGTTAGTATCATCTATTGTAAAACCACTAGCTATGCCTGTGTTTTTACTAGTATCTATTATATCAGGACCTAAAACCTCAGAAGGTCTTTCAAAATATATTTTGTCGTCAACTTGTAATGATAAGTTTATGTCTCCATCGATATATACCTTATTCCCATCTATCTCACTAACAATACCCAATCCTTGTATATCAAAAGATCCAAAATCTGTTTTGTCGTGTATTTCAAGGTTTAAACCTTTAATATAGTTATAATATTTATTCTCTTTCTTTATAAACTCTAATAAATTACCTTTATCTTGATCTGTTTCAATATTACTAACATACCAACCTTCTATAGGTATAGAATTAAATACATCAACTGACTTTTCTTGTGTTTCTGTTGTTATTACATCTCCAACTTTCCAGTTACCTTTTTCTTGAGTGCCATATGGTTCGTATCTTCCATGTCCTTTTGTTGGTCCTCCAGAAGGAGAAGCTGTACCAGAGTTTTGTGTAGGATCATTCCAAATAATCATAGGTCCACTATGAATTAACACATTATTACGATACTGTTTCATATTAAGAGTTGTACTGTGCCAACCAGCAAGATCATTATTGTTGATTAATTCACTCATACTTTCTTTTTCAAAAAAGCAATATTTACCATCATTACCAGAACCTCCAGCGTGCTCTATTCCAGTAACTTCTACAGTTTTAATACCTTCAACTCTAGATTGACTACCTTCGTAATCTAAAGAATAGTATGATTTAACAGAGCTAGGACTATCATTTAATAAAACGTTTAAAGTAGAGTTATTATATTCATTATAAAAAGTATTTCTATTAACTCCTTCATTATGATGTTGCCAAAGTTTACCGTCTTTTATTGTGTAATAATCATTTGCACAACTTAAAGCATTTTCTGGAATAAATGATTTGAAACTAGTCCAACCTTTTACATTCTCTTTAAAAGAAACGGTAGTTGGATTTGTACCATGAATTGTTAAGTTATACTCCTCTTTTTTATCATCGTAACTACCAATCAAGACTAAATCTTCTTTTACTTCTTCTATAATTATATTTTTAATTCTAACAATACCTCCATAAAGCCAATTACCACCTCTAGATGGAGCACTTGGATCTATAGTTCTTCTATAATCAGTTAATGACATAGTAGAGTTCACAGCGCTATCTGTAAGTCCCCCGTAATAACCACCTAAATTCTCCTCACTAGTTTGTATAGTTCCATCACCATCAACATCGAAATCATGCCTACTATTAACTTGATATTTCAATAACTCAAAATTAGTTGTGTTAGCTACCCAAGTAACATTAACATGAGCACCATTAGTATTACTGTTGGACATACCACTAACTCCTTTCCAAGAACTGCCAGGCGGGGTGTTATTTATAGTTATACTAGTATGATTACCACTATTTTCATGTGGCAACCCAGAATGCTCAATAACATCAAATTGTAATCTATATTTTTTTCCAATTTCAAGCACATTATCCATTCTTAATTTTGCGGGCACACCCCATCTATCGTCATTAACAAACTCATCAGCATTATAATAACCAATTATAGCTTCATTATTTGCAATAAGTGTATTACCAGTAGTTGGTATATTCCAATTGTCTTGAGAGCTAAGATTGTTTTCTCCTAACAAATTAGTAGTACCTAAAGATAAATTATCTTTAAACCAATCTCTCATACCATGCTCAGATACAGGTGTTAACCCATCTTTTGATAATCTCATAACAGTACCTCTCACTCTATCTGCAAAATAAGCCCTATAACTTTCACTAGCAAAAGATTCTGGATTTGTAGATATACCATACTCACCTACAAATGGAACTGTTTGTCCTAATACGTTTTGATTCGCTGTTAATTGAGGGTTTCCATCAGCATTATAAACAGCGTCTTTATTAGCTAATATTCTTAATGTTTTATCTTCACAAAGAGTAACTAAGTCAGTATCTCTTGAATGTAATTTTTGGATACTACCATATATAGGGTTTACATCTTTAGTAATTTTTTCTGCAGCTATAAATTGGTTTAAATTATTAACACCACTATTTGAATTATATATTCCAGAATATATTAAACCATATTTTCTATTTTCCTCTCCATATGTGTCAAATGGCAATGTTGTCGATGCTTTAACTCCATTTGTTATAAATGGTTGGTTAAAACCATCTCTTACTCTGTTTGATTCTACACCATTACCAAAAGAATAACAATTGTGCCAAGGTAAAATATATCTTGCATTTGGGCCGTATAAATCTCCAGATATTCTTAATGAATTTGACACACCAAGCACGAATGAACCGCTGTTTATTGTCCACATGTAACCTTCTAAAGGTATTAAAATAACAGTTCCATCTGGCTTTGTTATTTTTAAAGTGCTAGGGTTGTTACCACCCGCAATAAGATAACCAAGAGGAGAGTACAATGGATCGGTGACTCTAGCATCGTTATCTAACTCAAGAGTCCAATTATCTGCCTCAGGAGCACTGTAAGTTGTTACTCCCACAGTTTCATTAGTTCTAAGTACATTTGTAATTTTTGTTCCAGGTGGAATACTAGCTGAGTTTTCTACATGCTCTATTGTAGATCCTACCGGAATTGCTATATTTTTAGTATCATCATTTAGCACTAGTGGATTATAACCACTTGCCTCGTAATATATATCTAAATCAGTTGTTTCTTTTGGTTCAGTTTCCCAAACAGCCGGATTTGTAGGCAAAACCTCTTCACCTTCTATTTCTTCTAAAAACTCTAAATTATAAGCAACAGGCATAATCCTTGGTAGTGTAACTGGATCAGTTGCTGTAGAGTGTGATTCTGACATTTCTACATTTATTCTATTACAAGAATACTGTGTATAACCATTCATTGTTGGTTGCTTAAATATAAGTGTTTGACTAGGAACAAAATCAGTGGCATTTTCAAATATTTCGTGTTTTGTATACGCTCCAGAGGTAGTAGAAGTTAACGGCCTAGCGTATCCGCAAAGGTGCACTTTATAATTACTACTACTTACTTTTACAATTTTCCACACTAATAAAGGAGCGTCTGCTGCCGTTAAAGGATTACCATTAAGAGTGTGTGTTCCATTGCTATGACTAGTTAGTATCATTCCAACCTCTACACTTCTAGTTGTTCCATCATGATTAGTACCAGACAAACTAGACACTCTAACAAAAACATCATCATCATTTGCGGCCATAGTAGTGCCAGTATCTTGAGAAGCGTGCGCTGTAAGCGTTAATTCCATTCCACCAGAAATTGCACCTAAAGGTCCTGTTGGATCCCATTTTAAAGTTTTTCCACCATCAGAGTTTAACCATAGTGGTTTGAGTCTTGATTGCCACAAGGGAGCGAGTAAGTTTGCGTTTCGTGTATAATCATATGTATCATCGTCGTATTGAACACTTGTTCCTAAATTAGTACCACTGGAATCATATATTTTAAAAGGATACGAACTGTCAACATAACCAGGTTTACTAGGATCTTCTGGTACATTACCACGAAATATACCTTTGATATTTTGAGATTTTTGAATAGTATATATTTCTCTTGTTGGATCTTTTTCCCATCTAAAATTAACACCAGGGGATTGCACTTTGTCTACAAAATCTTTAGTAATATCACTATCCCAACTTGTGTTAGCTACATCCCCTACATTCCAAAAGTTACTAATAGAGTTTCTAGGTCTTAACTCATCATCTTTAAAAATAGGCCCAACGCAAAGATCAAAAAACCCAACATCTGTTGTTCCTATAGCATCAATTATTGAACCAACACCAGTTGAAGTTTGGTTTCTTCTACTAGTCCAATCCCAATGAAATGAATGGCTGTGTGCAGCGCCATCTCTTATACCTCTAACGTTACCTTTATCAATAAACCAAATAGCATTATCATTTTTAGCTTGTTTATTATCGTTATTTATATCCCCTATTCGTATATTTGAATTATCATCAGGATCAGTACCACCTGGGAAATTAGCACCAGTCTGTATTGAGGTGCCCGCGACATCCATTCTATCAATAAAGTTCCCATCAGTAGTAATCCAAGCTAATTCTTTTAACCAACCAATAGAATTACTTTTTCCAAATTTATATCTTCCTATGTCTATTGAGGCTCCAGTCTTCCCAAAACTTGCATCCTCATTTTTGTATTTATAATCTCTAAAATATGGTGCATATCTACCAAATCTAGCGCCAGATCCTCCACCATAAACATCAGCTTGACCACCATTACTAGACGCTGGATTATTAGAACCAAACATTAAATCTTCATTGTGAAGATCATTGTGATTTGTACGCATTAAATGTATTTTCTTAGACATTAAAGTCCTGTAAGTTGGAGTTACAGAGGCAGTTTTGGAAGGTATCACTACTTTAGATTCAATTGTTGGATCTGTATCAATTTTAACAAAAAATCTTCCATCAAACTTTGCAGATTTAGTAGGTTTTTGTTTAAATACTTTTAAAGATATTCCATCTAGTATTTTTGTTGGATTATCTCCAGAGACATCGTCTGATATAAAATTAATTCCATCATCAAAATCTTCAAGTATTCTAAACGTATACCTTGCGTTTGCCAAAGTAACACCATTAGTAGCGTTAGGATCCCAATCATGATTTACACTAGATAATTTATATCTTTTTGATGCTTTATTAGAAGCTGTGTCTTCAAACTCTATATAAAGATCTTCTTGATAGTCTTGGAAATTACTACTAGATCCTTCAAAAAATGGTTTATATTTAGTTTTAAAATTATTAACACCCTTAATCGGCGCTTCAACCATGTTAGTACCAAAAAGATTTCTATTTGAAACACTAGCCTTGTGGATTATCTCTTCAATTTTCATATAATCACGCGTGATAAACTCTGGAGCCGAGCTTTCAATATCTAAAACCTTATATTTTGCTTCGTCTACTATTAAATCGTTAGTGTTTACGCCTTTTTTTAATATTAAATAATCATCTACTTCTATTTTGTTTCTTTCAGAAGAAGGAAACGATAACCATATTTGACCATCTTCAGCACTATAATGTCTATCCATAGCCATGTTATAATACTCACCTGATGTTTCTTTAACAAAAAACTTAACATATGTTAAATCAGGTGCTTCATTGTCAAAAAATCCTATTTGTATTTTATTTGATTTAGAAGCATCTGATTTAGGTATTTTTGTTGTACCAGTTTGATTAGAGATAACTGGAGTTTCTCTTCCAGATTCATCAACAAAAACAGCTCCAACTTGATAATCTCTTAATGATTTTACTGAAGGTTGCGTTACGGATGTTATGTTTTTACTTTTTATCTCAATATCAAAATTAGGATAATAATCATTTCCATTAAGTAGTTTTAAATCATGTCCATGTGTGTAATTTCCATATACAATTCTATTGCCTGTTACTTCTTGAGCTAAAGCTTTTTTAGGAACGTTATCCCAGGGTCTTAAAAGTTGGTTAGATTCTATTGCTCTATTTACTTGTTCTGAACTTATTGTATATTTGTCTTCGTCCCAAAAATTATTTGCATAAGTACCCGCTGGTCCGTGAGAAGGTTTTATGGTATCTACAATATAAATAATAGGGGCCGTGTCTTCTTTATATAAAATATCTACTTCACAAACACCACTAGGAATATTTTGCATGAATCTACTAACCTCTATTTCTTTGATTCTATTAGACATACCGGTGTTATAACCTTTTTTAGAATGATAATCAAATCCACCAGGTAAAAAAGCTACTTGAGAAAAAGGAGCTACACAGGAATATTCAGAATCTTGATATTTATATCTATATGATATTCTAGGGAACTTAAATTCAAATATTTTATCTTCTACATCAAGCTTATCTACAGCAAATCTTATCTCATCAATACCCTCAGGAACACTTGGTGGAGTTTCGTCAAAACCTATTACTTTACATCTAACTTGAGCGTTACCAGTTGATACAAAGTCAATAACTCCATCGTTGTCTAAATCTTCTTGTCGCATTCCAAATTCTGCAATTCGTTCTACCTGAATATAATCAATAGTAAATACGTTTGGCGTTGTATTGCTTGGACCTCCAGGATGATAACCTATAATTTTATTTGGATAAGAGTTCCAACTAGGCGCGTAATACATAGGTTGTGACATGTTTACTTCAAATTCATATTCTCCATTACCTTGATAATAACCGTTAGAAGTACTGTTCCCAGGACCATGCCACACTGGTTTATCATCATTAGAAGCGGCTCCAGAAACAAACATATTAGCAGGGCCAACTAATCTAACCGTATACTTACCACTTACATAATTACTTATTTTAAATTTAACTTTGTATCTTGCGCCAACAACCCAATTTTGTTGGGTGTTATTAGCTATTGTTCCCCAGTAAGTTAGTGTTGAAGAATCTCCATTGAAATTTATAGCATTATTTGCCGAATCATATTCTTTCCATAGTATTCCACTATTATTATTGGATGTTGCGTAACCATCCCATTGATCAGGAAATAAACCATCATTTCTAGGGGTAAGGAAATCACCATTTGTATCTACTCTTACGTCTTGATCAGAAAATCTATTAACAGAAGAATCTAATATTTTTGCTTTTACACTATAAGAAGTTAGTGGTATAGTAGGAGTTTCATTATAATCTTCACCAGTAAAAGGTTGGAAAAGTAATATATCACCAACATTCCAATCTAAAGTAAAACCACTTTCACCGTCAATATCAGTTTCAATTTGAGTGTCAAAATTATCACCTATTTTTAATCCACTAAAATCATGATGGTGATTAACCCAACTTACCGGATCAATCCACATAGATGAATTGTTTTGCTCGTTTGTTATAGAGTTAGTTCCTGGTGGATTACCAATATTTCCCCTTGGTTGTGTTGGAGGTGATGGTTTAGATGTTATTCTCATAACGCCAGCATAAGTCTTATCTAAATCTCTTTCACCAACTAATTTTATTTCAGGAGCAGTTTTAGGTTGTTTTTTAATAACAGTGATATGCTCTTCTCTCAAATCCTCTTCAAGTCCTGTTTTTTCATTAATAAATTTAGTGTGATTAAGGCCACTGGAATCAGTACCTTCTATTGAGCGGGGTATATTTATCTTTTTTGGTTCAGAGTGATTATCTGTCCAAAATAACATATCGTCAATTATATTTATACCGGTAATTAATCTATCAGAAGAGAATTTTAGAACTTCACCACTGGTATCAATAACAACTGGTGTTATAGAATTTGTTTTAGAATCATATTCTATTATATAACTACCAACCTGTTTAACTGATATATTATCAATATCTCCATTGAAATCAACGTCTCCTACTTGTATGTAAAACCTATTCATAAATTGAGGATCCGTAGTATTTTGCGTCCCTACTTGCCTTATGAATTTATAAGTTTTATTTTCTGGAGTAAACGTATCAATTCCAAATCCTTTTCCTTCTTCGTTATAAAGTCTAACGTTAATATTTCCTGAATCGTAATTAGAAACGGTAAATTGAACTTCATAAAAAGAATTTTCTATAAACGAACCACTTGGTGTTCCAGTACCTACAGTCGGAGTATTTGATAACCATTGGTTTATTTTATAGTTTTGAGGCGCATCTGTTGCACGCGCTACTACATCTTTATACCCAGTTTTAAACTGCCAACCTTTATCAGTTGCTGAGTCATAAGTTAGATACCATTCAATTGAAGATACATTCCCATCAAATCTACCGTTAACTAATAATTCTTTATTCTCCGTAACAAGATAATATAACTTATCGTTTTTTTCATCAGCAATACTACCTACGCAATAAGCGCCTTCTCTAATAAAACTTTGACCAGGAACTAAAGAATTACCTAATATATTTTGAACAGTTCCAACGTCAGATCCTTCCGAAGTCGAAACTTGTATGTTCATCGCATCTCTATATTCTCCATTTGGAACAATTCTCTCATCAAGATCCTTGTTCATTTTACCACCGGTAAAATTATGCTTAATTTCTGGCATGCACTAGTGTTTTATATGTTTCGACTTACCTCTTAGTATTTGAGTTAATTCTTCTAATTTAATATTTGATAATCTTAGTTTTGCTGTTCTTACAGCGGCAAATTTTTCTTTTTTATAATACGCTAATTGATTTCTTCCAACGTTGGCTCTACCTGACATAATAGAACAAAGCATGTGTTTATACATTGCTTCCTCTGCAAACTTATGAACTTGCATTTCTGAATCTGTACCTAAACTATCACTTATATAATCTAATACAATTGTTTTTCCAGATATGTTAGAACTAAAATGTATTTTTCCTAACGCATTATCTATATAAAAAGAACCATTAGCTTGAGCGTGTTGAGGATTAAGACCGTACCTCCCACCATCTATCGGCCAATAAGTATCGTCTTGATAATCATTTTGATTTTCAGATGGAGTTGCAGATTTATATTTTGACCAAGCGTCAGAATCAGCTGGGGTAGGTGAGGTAAATACTATTTCCTTATTTACCTTTTTACCTATACCATCTGTTGGTTTACTTGAAAGAAAAATTCTTGTACCTATCCCGCCTGTTCCGCCAATAGCGCTAGTGCCAAGTGTATCACCAATACCAATTACATATGTACCAATTGGGAAGTATTCATTAGAAATTAAGTATCCAACTTTAATGTCTGTTTGTACAGCTGCGTATTCAACCCATGCCTCATTTTGTTGTATTTCTCCACCTTCTGTAAAAACTTGGGCTTTTGGCATTGTAATTAGGTCACCATTACCTGATATAAATGTATATTCAAGTGTTGTTAACGCGAGTGTATCATTACGTATACTGGTAGTATCTAAGTTGTGAGTTAAAGTTATTTTTGACACACCATCAACTATATCGTGACCATAAACTTTAGTTCCAGGAACAACCCCTGGTCCTTCCACATCCATACCAACCAAAATATTGTTATATTGATCATCTAATGTTAGCTCAGAACCACCATCAGTACCTACCGTCCCTGGATTACCAGTTCCTGTTCCAATTACTTTTATTACAAACCCACCATCAGAGTTTTGATAAGGATTGTGAGGATTTGATGTTTTACTTGTAGGATATAAAGTATGTTTTATACCAGCGCCATTTACCCAACTTAACTTAGTGTAATTAACATAATCATGTGGCAATATCATTTGTAGCGTGGCCGGAAGTGTTATTTCTTGAGATTTAACAGATTTAAAAGTATCAAATGATAATTCTTGTAATGCTCTTTGAGCATGAAAAGCTATGTCAGCTCTTTTTATTCTTGGTATCAACTTGTCTTCTCCAACATAAGATATTTGGAAATAATTTATAATATCATCTAAAGAGGTGAATTGATAATTACCATGTCTATCTTCGTCTGCATAATATCGTCTTTGAGTCTGATTGTCTAATAATCCCATTTATTTATATTTTTTCTTGTTGAATTTGAGCAGCTCCTAATCCAGTCGCTTGCTGTGCTAATTGTGGTTTTTCAATTGCTATTCCAGATAGTGTTAATATTCTATATATTAATTCAGTTTCTTCTGCTGGGTGTAAATCAAAATCAATAGACGAACTTGAATTATATAAAGGTTTATCATTTATAACAACATAACCCCATTTTGGCGCAATAGGCTTTTTTACATAACTAATAAGCACTTTATCTATACTACTATTCTGAGATGGATAGGGATATATTTTTATTCTAGCTTTTCTACCACTAACAGTATTATATCTAGTATACACAGGGCGTTTTTTAGAGTTTTTTGTCAATGGAGAATCACCATATATATTTAAATCTTTTAATTGTATTTCTTCAGCAACCCTGCTACGTGGTTCAGATCTGTAGTCAACTTTAACCATTCCCAATCTATACAAATCAGTTATATCATCTCCTAAAATAATATCACCCCATTCATTTACCACTGAAACTTCTTTGTTATACACCTCAAATATACTAATTTTTTCTTCAAGATTATTTATCATATCAGAATAGTTAGTATTGTTACCAGGTATTCTTTTAAACTGGTTAACATCATAAAAATATTGTTCGAAGATTTCTTTTTGAGCATGGTCAGCAAATAAGTTGAATTCTTGAGGAGTGATATATCCTCTTTGCTCTTTGTTAGCGAGTGCTAATACTTTTTGATATACTGTGTCTACGCTTACTGCCATAATTTTTTTTTAATTTATAATAAAGTAACCACCCCGAAGAGTGGTTACTCTACTAAGGTTGATTACGAATTTAATCGTTTTTCTATATTGGAGTATATCTCCATACCTTCATCAGTTTTAAACCAAGCAGCTAAAGCCGAATAAGGGTGTTCATCAAAAGGTACATTCATTAGTTTTCTACCATTAGAACCCCAACTAAATGTTCTTTGATCAGAAGATAGGTTTAATATACCTAGTTCTGTTGCTTTAATACCAAAGTTTCTAAGAACAATATTATCATCATTTACTAATTCTAAGAATACCACTGGGTTTTTCTTAGCATATAATAGTAAATCTCTTTTAAGCTCCTTAGAAGTCATTTTAGACACTTTAGAGCCAAGTTCTACACGCATAATAGCTTCAGCCATATCAATATCTAGGTTTTTAGCTGTCATTAGCGCTTCAACTTCGGTTTCTAACACTTCCATTTGAGATATTGCGTTTTTCACAGGAGTATATTCTGTAAACAACTTATCTCTATGTGGGTGATACAAAGAAAGTAGTTTTTGTAAAACAACTTTTTCTTTTGGAACGTTTAAATTTCCTCCTCTAAAAATAACATGTTCTAGTCTTTGGTCTCCTAACATTTCGTCTACAAAGCAAGTTTTTTGATTTTCACAATACTTTAGTTCTCTTTCAAAACCCTTACTTTCATCAAACCAATATATATTAGCAGTTTTAATTTTATAAGATAAAGGTTTTTGATTATTTTTTAAAAAATAAGTTCTATCTTTTATCTCCCAACCATCATCTGCTTTTTTGTAACTAGGTTCTTTTCTTTTTTGAGTTGGTATTGGTTGTTCTGCAACCGGTATTTCAACTTTTGGTTGTTCTACAACCGGTGGAGTTGATTCCACTTCTGTTTTTTGTTTTTTTGACATAATATAATATATAATAAAATTAATAAAAATAAAAAGGAGGGCAGAGAGCGTTTACATGCATGCCGCCCTCCTTCTTAAAATATAGTGCTTACTTCATTAACATAAAGTTGTTAGCACCTTGTGTAATCAAGCATCTTTCAGATAGCATGTGGATTTCCATTGCATCTAAAGCAGATGTAGAAGCACCAACTGAACCAGTAACCCAAGTTTTTAACTTTCTGTTATCAGTTTGTGAAGCTCTATATCTTACGTGTAAGAATGGACGTCTCATGTTTTTACCTAGTTGCTGATCATAGACAGTTGAAGTTCCAGCAGGAACAATAACTCCTCTAACAGCATTAACTGTATCTCTAGAGTTAATACCACCTCTTGTAGCTTTATCATTTAAGTATCTAAAGTCAGATTTGTAGAAATCGTAAGATCCACGTCTGAAACCAGAGAAACCTAAGTTTAATGCCATGTCCTCAGAGTTGTTGAATACTCCAAAAGAAGTACCACCAGCACCATAAGAATTCATTGAAGCTAGCATGTCATCTATAGCAAGAGACGAAGCTCTGTTTACAAACATCATATTTTCTTCAATAGCACCTTGAGAATCAAACTCAGCTAAGATAGCGTCGAATTCAGCTAAATCAGTAGCAGCGTTAACACCAGTAACACCAGTAGTAATATTTCCTCTGTCACTAATAGCGTCAAATAAACCTTGAGTACCCCAAGAACCATCAGCAGCAGTATCAGTACCACCTAAGAAGTTATCAGCCTCAGACTTAGTGTTAGTCACTTTAACAGATTCTAACATTGCCATTTCTAATTGATCAGTAAATCTCATTCTCGTTTCAGATTCAGCTTTTAGATACCATAAGTACCCAGAAGTTCCATCTTCTTGAGAAATTTCAACCCAACCAACTCTAGAAGCATCAGAACCAGAAACGCTATAATAGTCTTTCATTATAATTGGTTTGTTGCTAAAAGATTTAAATTGAGGTTCGTTTGATTGACGGAAGTCAACTTGATCAACTGATCTAGAGTGAGTATTTCCAGTAGTTAAATCATTTTTTAGATAAGACATACCTTTTCCATACTCAGAACCAACAACTAGTACAGTTACAGTATCAGTACTAAAACCAATACCTGCTAATGTTCCTGCTGTAGTTACTGAGTTATAAGGAGCTACATCAATATCATCAGCTGTAACACCTGTAACTAAACACATAGCTGTTAAAGAAGCGCTAGATACTAAAAGTAAATCGTTTACTCTAATACCGTGATCAATAGCTGAAGTTGATGTAGCATTTCCATCAATATCACTATCGATTTCAATAACACCACCTGGTTCAGTACCGTTCACTGCCTGTGCAGTAGTACTTTTAATGTTTCCTATATAAGACAGATGTAATCTACCTTGTTCAGACCAAACTACCTGATCAGCAGTCATAGCCTCTTCGGCACTTACTTGAGCAAGAAATCCTGAAATAGTTCTGTTTCCAAATACTTCAGCTTCTTTCTCCATTAAGTCCGGTACATATTGTTGCGCCCAGTCCGTAGACCCTGACGCTAAATCTAGATAATTTGTTGCAAACGTAGCCTTAGTTGGCGACGGTACACTATTCAAATTACCTCCTGGATTTGAAATTGCCATAATTTTTTAAATTTTAAATTGTTATTTATTGTTTTTCATTTTAAACTTAAAATCAGAAGAATTATCACCTAATACTTTTACTTTAACACCTCCCGACTCAACAACTCCATGTTGTTGTCTAGGGTTCATGCTAACGTTTTTGGCTTTAGCAACACTATCTTTTATAGCATCGGCTTTACCTTGTTCGTAAAAGTGATTAGCAATAGCATCAGCATTCATAGCTGTAAATAGAGATTTATGATAACCTTTAGCATCTTTCAAAGCTTTCTTTTCATCAACAAACTTTGTCATGAAATTATTAGAATCACTTTGTAACTTTTTAACACTATCAGCATCTTTAACATTAAATCTAAATTTCTTTTCTCCTATTTGATATTCAAAACCTTTGAATTTATCATTAAAAAGATTATTAGTTTTTTGTTCAAAAATCTTACTATTATCGTTTACTATCTTTTTAGTCGCTTCTGACTCTTTGTTGTATCTATTAAAGAAATTTACAGCTTTTTGTTGTTCTTGAGTCAACTTTGACCCAGCTTTGATTTCTTCATAGTATTTGGACTTTTGCCCGTCCAGATGGGCCTTAGCACTGGCAACTTGCTCTTTTAATGCTAATTTTTTTCTTTTAATATCTCTCTCTTCATCAGTTTCTTCGTCATAAGAGAATTGATCTTCCATAAGGAAGTTAATTTCTTCTGTAGTTAAATGAGGTTTTGTTTGTTTGTAGTATTCAAGTAATAAATCTCCATCTTCAAGTTTATTATAATCTTGATTTAACCTCACATAATCTTCTAATGTACCACCAGTATCTTCCATAAAATCTATAACTTTTTGTAGATTTTCAGGTAAAGGTTTTCCAGTTTCTGCTTCTTCTACTTTAGCATCTAATAACTCTTCTGTAAGTTCAGTTGTTTCGTCTTTAACTTCTTCATCAGTTATTTCTTCTAAAACTGGGGTTTCTTCTTGTGTTTCTCCTTCCGGTTGTACTTCTTCTTGTTTTTCTGTGGGCTCGGCATTTTCAGGCTCTGTAACCACTCCGCTGTCGTCAGCGTTATTTTCTTTAGTTTCATTTTCTTCTGGTTTTGGTGGTTTACTTAAATCTACCTTAATAACACTATCGTCACCAGTAGATTCAAATTTACTTTCATCAACTGGTTGTTCAGTTGGTTGTGTAGTTTCTTCAACTACGTCTTTATTTTCTTCCATAATATGATATAATAATAATTAATAATTTTTATCTAGGGTCGAAACTACCTAAATCAAATCCTCCTCCTAAAGTATCATTACCTGCGGATTCAAAGTTTTTAGGTGGTTTTCCACTATTTCTTTGTTCAATCATTTCTGATTGTTGTGTTGCTTGAATTTTTGTTCTTTCGTCTTTACGATCTTCTTTCTGTTTTTCTCTATCTCTCATGCCATCTACTTCAATTCCTTTAAGTTGCATGTTATATTGAAACTCTAATTCCATTAACTCCTTTTTAAGTTCTACTTCTTGTCTCATTTTACCAGCATCTATTTCTGCTTTCATTTGTTCTAATTGAACCTCATTTTGAGTTAATACTTGGTTTTTCTGTATTTCAATTTGAGCTGTATTTTGAGCTGATTGAGTATTAGATTCTGTTTGAGCTTGAATGTTTTGCATTTGAATTTGTCTATCTAACTCTTCTTTTTTCTTTCTACGTATTTTTAAAAGTTGATTAGCTAGTTTTACATTTTTTATTTCTCTAAGATCTACAGCATCTTCGATGTTTATATTCGTTTGTTGTAGTGCCATTTGAATATTATTTTCTAATATTGCCTTTTCCTCTTCATCTGGTTGTAATTCTATAAATATGCCAAAATCATAAAGATGTAATTCTTTCATTTCTTCTAATGTAGCCACATTGTGAGATCCAATAGCTTGAATAAAAGCATCTTTTGTTGGTGAATATTCTAAAACATCAGATATTCTAAGAGATAAACATTCTGCTGTTTCTGCTGTTAAATACAATCCAGCTTGCAATATATGTCTTGTTGCAGTGTTGCTATTTGCGGCTGCAAGTTTTTGTACACCAACCAAAGCGTTTTTATCTGGCATACTACCATCTCTGGCTTCGTTTAATCCTGTTACGTCTCTTATCATTTGTAAATAATAATTATACGTACCAATTAAACTTTGTAATTTAGCGCCACCATTTCCAGATTGTATTTCTTGAATAGGTACTTTACCTGGATTCATATCGCCTTCACTTGTAAATGATCTCCCTATTACGGATCCTGTTTGGAAGAACATGTTCAGGGCTTCTTGTGGATTATAATTTGTTCCATTACCTAAATCTATTTCAGCAAGACCATCAGCATCTAAATATACACCATCAGGTGTCATTCTTGACATTACTTGTTGTAACTTAAGATGCGTTAATTGGATCATATCAGCAAACCCAGTAATTCGCTTTACTAAAGAATCAATTTTACCATTATACATTCTAGGTGCTACAATAGCATAATTCATTTTAACTTTGGTAAAATCACTTTTAGAACGCATCATATTTTTTGCCATTTCCCATTTAAGCAATTTATCAGCATTTAATATCATAGCTCCTTCGTACAAACACTCTATAGATTTTGACAACTTGGAATAACCACCTTCTTTATCTTTTGGAGGATCAAATTTGTCATTTTTTAATATAACTTTATCAGCACCACTACCGGTTTGTTTAACTTTATAAACTTCATTCATATAAGTTTTATAGTTGAAATACAAAACTTGAATAGTGTTATTATCTTCTTTGTCAATAGAAAATCTAGTACTGTTATTATTTCTATTAAAAGATTTGTTTTTCATTATTTCCTCAAGATCATTCTCTGTTAAATGGGGAAATTGTTTGGCTAATTCATTTACCGGAATGGATTTAACTTCACCAACGTAATATATATCATCAAAATAAGGAGAATCTGTATAAGAATAAACAAGATTAGCAGGATCTACATAATCAACCGTTATGCCTTCAGCTGTGGTAAAGTTTGTTTTTACAGCGCCAATACCTAAAACTGTTAAATCATAATAAAAACGTTTTTTAGTTAATTCGTATTTATTACCTTCAAACAAAACATTTAAAGCTTGTTCCTCCGCAAGTTCTACGGCTTGCTTATAGTCAAGCTGCATGTGCAACGCAAGTTCTTCTTCACTACCTGGTAATTCTTCAACATTACTTTCTCTCATTTCCATGTCAAACCTAGTTTTAACTTCTTGGTCAAATTCTTGAGATTGCATATCTCCAAGAATTTTCTCCATGTATTTTGTTCTTTTATTTACGCCGTTTGGTGATTGAGAAAATGCTTTTATATCATAAGTTCTTTCCGCTATACCGTTTACTACTATATCTACAAATTTTGAAACAATTGGAACTGGTTTCCAATCTAAATTAAGATAGGACAAATCACCATTTATTGATAACTCATCCTTATATTTTTGAATTGATTGTTCGCCTCTAGCGTACAGTTTTAATCTATGGAAATTATTATGATTAGTTCTATACTTATTAAGACTTCTATCATTGTTAAACCACTCAGTTGCTATTGCTTTACCTACTTTTAGACCATATTCTTGACTATTTTTTTCAGTATCACTCACTGTTTGGCTTGGAAAATAACTTTTAATGCCAGACTCTGCCATATATTTATTTTATTATTTGTGAATTAGTTCCAGTATTTTTATACTTAGAAATATTTATGTTTAATTTTGGTTTTTCTATTTTAGCGTTTGGAGCGTATAAATGCCTATTATTCGCCATGATTGCTAATCCTGAACTAATAGACGCATCAAACTTTGTACGTTTATTAATATCAAATCTAGTCCAATCATTTAATAACTCATTAAAATATAAATTACCAAATGTTCCGTCTTGCTTCATGCCAACATGATCTTGAATATACATCTCTATCGCTGCCGCATGAGCTTGTTTTATATCTTCACTGGAGTTTGGAATTCCCCCAACTTCTTTTTCTGCCACAGACAACTTGTTCCATATCTTATCTGGTCTGTTCATGCTAAAACCCCTGTAACCTCTTCTTCTAAGATAGTAAAGTAGTCTAGGTTTATTATTCTCTGCTAATATAGGCATACCATAAAATACCAATGCCATTAGAACGTCCTCAAAGAACATTTCTGCCGTAGGTGGTCTTGATAGGTATTCTAAAAAGAAACTATTCGCAGGAGCGTCCTCCATGCTAAACTTGGTTAGGCCGTGTAATGCTCCTTTAGATCCTTGTCCATCTACGGTCCCTGATATATCATAAGAATCGCAACCAAACGCCCCCATGTGTTCATTACCAGGATATTTTATACCATTTTTAAATACCACTCTATTTTGCAACTCAGTCTTTGGAACCCAACTAACTTTAAACCTACCTCGTTGATCTGGGTAAAATATGACTTGTGTATCTTTTACTCCGTTAACCCACTGGAAATTACCTTTGGTAATACCAAGTGTTCTAGACATTTCTTCATTGTAATCTATTTGCTCATATATTTTAACAAGATTAAATATACTTCCTTTTGTCTCGTCTCTAAAAGCATGTTCAGTAGTTTTAGGAAATTGGCGATAAAATTCGTTTAAAGCATCATGATCACCTTTTAAACCATCAGCTTCGTTTTGCCAATGATCTATAATACCTATATCTATTAATTCCCCATCTGGGGCGAATACATCTGTGTCTGGTGTATCAAATACTGGAATTCCATGTTCATCAATAAATCCTTCGTAGTTCCATTCCATTGGGACAAACAGAGAATATAAACCAGACTTTGTCTGACCATTTCTATTTCTCTTGGTGACATCGGATGCGTTGTATAGTTTTTTAAAATTGTCTCCACCTTTATCTAATGCGTTTGAGGTTGATCCCATCATACATTTACCTATAATCCTACTACCTAATCGTAAACATGTTTTTGTAACCCTCCAGTTATTTAATATATTATCAGGTCTTTCCCACTTACCACTTTCGTCATGTACTAATAAATTAAGTTTTTCACCATCATAACTATTGTCACCAGTATTCTTCCAATCTATAGTTGTATCTAATCCTTCTAATTCTTCTAACTTCTCGTTAGATGTTATTTTCTTTCTAGTAAATTTACTAGCGGGCACTCTATATGCTAATTCTGTTTTTGGTCTATCCATACCATCTTGAATAGGTTTAAAGAAAAATGGATAATTTATGCTAATTGGCACAATTTTATCCGTAAACATTTTCTTTGCATCGGCACCTGTTTTAGAAAGCACTCCATATCTACTATCACTTGCAAGAGTAGCTAAATTAACTGTTTCGGCAGACGACATAAAAGAAAATCCTGAACGTCTGTTTTTAAGGTAGCACATACCGTAACACCTCTTGTCTGCTTTACAAGCTTCCCAAAAAATAAAAAACAATCTATTTGCCTCTCTAAAATCTGGAGCACCTACATCAATTTTACTCCATTGCAGATACATATAGTGGGTTCCTGGTATATAAGTTGGTTTGTTATCATTGGTAAACCAAAATCCTTCATCTCTTCTTTTAAACTCTTCGTTTATATAATCAAACCACTGTTCTTTATTTTCGTCTGGATAACCTCTCCAATCAAAAATATTTTTAATCCTACTTAGCTCTTTAGGATATTCTTGTTTAACCCACTTGTTTTTTTCGTGCTTATGTATTTCTTTAGGTTCTTTAGGTAAAGCTATCTTTAAGTTTTGAATTTCAAGTATCTCACCTATTTGACCAGTTTTAGATATAATAATAACATCATGTTCTTTATTGTATCCATACTTCCATTTTTTACCTTTATTAAGACGACTTATAGTCGTTTTTTTTATAGGTTCTATTATTTCAACTAAACTTTGCTCGTACATTATTTAGATCTTCCTTCTGCGAATCCTTTAAAAACCTGTTCTTTCTTTTCTTTTGATTCTTTACCTTCTAAAAGATTTTCTTCTTCTTGAATTCTACTAAGTATTTCAAAAGCATCAAATATGGCGAGTTTTTTAGTTGCCGCAGCATTTTTAAGTCTATCTGCTGTAATATCATCTCCACTATCAACAATAGGTTCTTTCGCTACTTTAATAAGCTCTTCAACTGCTCTTTGCCCAGCTTGGATTATACTCTTCTTCGTTTCCTTGATATTCATATTTGATTGTAATAAAATTAGATAAAACCCTATATAGTCGTTCACCGTCAATAACAAATTCGTATTCACTTTTTGGTCTAAAACCTACTAAATCGTTTTTTTCAACAGTGCCATCTGTATATTTGACAATACCTTGTAAGGGTTTTTCAGATTCAATATTAAATTGATCTATAGCCTTTAATGGTTTTACAAAACAATATCCCTTAGGACTTTTCCATTTATTGCTTCTCTTGTATAAAAAAATTTGATCGTGGTTTATAAAATACGTAGACTCGTTAAAATAACTTCTACTGTTTTTTTCTATACCATACTGGTTATGCCATCTTCTAAATACATTATGATGTACTATAACTTCATCCCCAGCTCTAATATCTGTGTCACCAACAATTGGAGTAGATACAACTCTTGCGTTCCTATTAATATGTTGATGATTGAAGATTTCGGTGTTAATAATTAACTCCGAATCCCCAACCTTCTTTTTGTTATTATATCGTTCTCCTATTGGCGTCACAACAAAGTTGTAAACGCTTTTCATTAGTATTCTAAATTATATTCTACAGATACAGCCATGTTTTTATTAAAGTCTTTCCACGGTAAAACATCTTTATCTTTTTTAATATAAACAGAAAACTTATCATTTTCTTCTATTATATCACAAATAATATGTCCACCATATACTTCTTGACCAACAGCATAGTGCATTGCGTCGTTCTTATAATCTTTACCTACACTAATCTTCCTTATTAGTTTCGACATTGTCATAGTTTATTTCCCCAGAGTTAATATTGATATTTACAGTACCATATTCTTTTTGTAACTCTGTTTGTAGTTCATTTAATTTATTCTGGTGATCAGACAAAGTATGCATCATAGCGTGTTTTTGCGCTTCAAGTCTACCAGTATCCATATTTATTTTATTTATATTAGAAACTACTTCTTGAATCGCTTTTAATTGATCGTCAGTAATATTTGTCGGTCTAAGGTCTTTCACCTTAGGTGTTTTTCTTTTTGCCATTTTATTTAATTTAAGTTAATTATTATTGTTTATTGTTTATTGTTTATGCTTGAGATAGTCCTAGGCTAATCTTAATAGGATTTGCGTTTACTATTTCATCATCCTCAGCTATAGCTCCATCATTAGCAGATTCTAATACTATATGAGTATCATCGGGAACTGATTTAACAACGCCAATAGCAGTATCTGAATCCATAATGTAAATAGTATCTCCTTTTTGAAAAGCTCTTCTTGCGTCAGTAGTTTTAACTACTATACCTGTAGTTGTTGTAGCAGCGGTAGCATCTCCAACAGCAGCGTTTGCTAAAACATTAGTTTTAAAACCAAGGTCATCACTGCTTGGGTCAACAATACCACATACATATACTTTTGAATAACCAGGTTTACTAGAGTTTTCTTCACCTTCTAAAACAGGAAAATTCATATGCCCCGCGTTAGATTGTGCGCCTTGTACGTATATATTTCCATGAGCAGGTCCTTTCATTTTACCTATTCCAGTCGTAGTACCATCTAATTTCATAGCCCCTAAAAAGTTAGTTGATAAGTTAAAGCAAGATGTCATTCCAACCGCGTTTACAGTACCAGCTGACAAAGGTGCTACGCCGTCAACGTCTCTAGCAAAGAAAAGATATATATCTGTTGCTACTGGAGTACTACCATCTTCTCCGTTCATATAAAGAGCGATGTTTTCTATTTTAGAAGTTCCTTTTGGAATATAAAAAGCTGTCCAGTCAAAAACTAAGTCACCGGCTGCAAAATCAGCATCACCACCTGTAGTTCCTATTACCGTTGAAACATCACCATTTATTACATCTGGTTTTACTTTTACGTTATAATATTTCATAATTTATTTTTTTCTTTTTTCAAATGATCGACCACCAAAATAAGCACCGATCACAGTTATTAATACTAATTGTAAAAGATCCACATAAGAATCTTTTACGTTGAAGTTAAGTTTACCAGCATCTATAAATATAAGTAGCATTGTACATACTACTAAAAATATCAATACTAGTGGTCGAACATTTTTGCTTAGCCATGAATCACTATTCATATCTGCCTTCCAGCGAGATGTAATGTTCTTTTCCATCTCAACTTCATAGTTGGCTATTAATTCTTTTATTTTGTTTTCTGCGGCTAATTTCTCTTCACCGCTGGTATGTAGATTATCTATAACACTACCAACACCTTTTACTAGTTCTGCAGCTCCGCCGGAAAATATTTTACCTAACATACTATTTTGTTTTTACTTTTTCAAACGAGCTAATACCAAAACATCCTAATGTTACCCATACGAATGAATTGTATATTACTTCATTTATTACTAGTTTTCCATCAACGAAATAAAAGCTAGTTACAAGATCTGCAATAGCAAATAAACACATTACTACAAAAGACGCGAATCCTACCACATTCTTTTCGTTTATTTCGTTTTTATCTTTAAATAAGTTCCACATACTAGTATCTACCGCAACCGCAGCTCTTTTTAGATTTTCCACTACCACAAGGACATTTTCTAGGTCCACCACCACTTTTTGTGCCTGGTTTTGTATATTTATTTTCCATATTACCTATCTTTATCTTTTATCATATCATCAATAGCTTTGTTATAAACTTTATCAGTATATGATTTATTATTATAAAATATACTTCTATCAGACGTAGGTAAGTCCTCTTCGCCTAAAAGTATTCTGTAAATTCTACTTATCATTTGAGAGCATTTAAAAGATGTTTTGAATACAGAGTATTTAATAGTAGTTCTATTTCTATGTCTCCAAGTTTCTATCCAACCATCTTGTCTTAATCTCTCCCATCTTTGTTTATCCCATGAATATGTGTAAACTCCATCTATAAACTCTTTTCGTGTAAATCTTCCTTTACAATCTAAATAAATTAATAATTCTAAGTCTGCGTCTTTTAACCCGTAAGTTTTACAGACCCACTTTCTAGTGAGCCTGTAATACTTAAGGATATTCATTTCAC
>Ga0208299_1000477_pt1 | contig 37338 bp, 58 predicted proteins | sample 15_taG_FD_184089 | JGI IMG/M metagenome (GOLD analysis project Ga0208299, IMG submission 184089) | Marine viral communities from the Subarctic Pacific Ocean - 15_ETSP_OMZ_AT15312 metaG (SPAdes) (version 2) | ecosystem: Environmental > Aquatic > Marine > Oceanic | place: Pacific Ocean | collected... | reverse complement strand
GCGAGTGTAGATGAGATAAATAAAGCCAATAACAGGACAGCCCAAGGAACACCAAATGTATCAGCACCTAAACCAACAACAGATGCAGTCGGAGGATTTAGTCTTTAGGGAATACGAGAAGGCCATAGAAGCCTCTCAAACCCTTGAAGATTTGGAATATGTAGAAGAAAAACTGCATACCACAAGAAAAATAAATCGTAGGTTAAAGAAAAACAGACAACTTATCCTTAAAGTCTGTGGCGACATAACGAATAAGCGTTATAAATTAATAAATAAATACGGCTTAGATCCGTTCTAATTACTATGGCATCAAGCAAGAAAAATATTATTAGGGGAGGGGAGCTTTTCCCAGTTATTTTTGAAGAAAAGAAACTCTTTGGTTTAATCAAAACAATAGAAACTACAAAAGGGGAAAGTATGGGACAATATCTTCAGATAGATACGGAGCTTCCTGTAGAAAAAGTTATTTTAAATGGGGAAATTATTAATATTAAAAATACAAACAAATAACATGAGCATGTCACTAAAAAAAGTGGTGAATTACGATGATAAACCACCAGCAGTGTTCCCAGAAGGATTTATAGTAAAACGACCAGGAGAAAACGTACCAGACTTTGTTAAAGGTAAAATCTCCATCAAAGTAGACGAGTTCACAAAGTTCATGAGTGAAAACGTAAACAATGGATGGATTAACCTAGACTTGAAAATTTCAAAGAAAGGAGTGCTATACACACAGCTAAATACATGGAAAGCAGAAGCAAAGGTTGAGACTAACGACCCTCAAGCAGAATATAACGACCAGCCCGTAGCTCCTGCGGATGTGCCTTGGTAGTATGGAGAGAAGTCCACACGCTATAGCTATAGAAATAGTAGAGATGTCTACACACTATGCCAGAGCATCAGAGCTATACGCTAACTACAAGAAGATAGAAGCAGACTTCTTTCACAAGGAAAGGGATAACTATAAAAGTGACAACGCAACAGAAAAAGCATTCGCCAGAACAGAAGATGGAGTAGTAATGGCACAGCTTAAAGTAAAGATAAAGAGTTTAGCATCTAAAATGTCCGCTAATAAGGCTCTGTTGAGGGTCTTAGAGGCTGAGGCAAGGAATACAATGTAATGAAAGTATATCTAGTTTACTCAAAAGGTGATGACTATGGAGCACGTAGAATGGAATTAGTGGAAGCAACAGAAGAAACATCCAAGGAGTATTACCATTGTAAAAAAGTGGCCAAGGATGATGTTGAGGTTCTTAAAAAATATTTAGGATTAGTGACTAGCGAGGAGGAAATGGAGCGTACAAATGAGCAAAGATTCTATGGAAATTAAAGGACTAATAGAAAACAACCCAGATCAAAACCCTCTAAAGACAGCAGTAGAGCATATGATGAAAGTAAAAGGGTGGGCATTAAGTTCTGAAAAGAGATTCATGGAAACATCAATATTGCTACAGGACTTTTGGGAGGAGGTGGAACACTTAAAAAATGAACTTCAAAAGCAAAACAGTTGAAACAAAACACAGATATTCTTCACGTTTAGGGAAATGGGGGTATTGGGTAGAACCTAGTATTGGGATGTGGCTGTTTGAGTTTAATGAAGATTTATGGAGTGTCGAAGACGATAATCAAAAGAATTTAACATTTATAAACAATTTATGACGAAACCAGTAACAGAAGGGGATGTAAAAAGAATACTTTCTAACCCCTTTTATGCAATTCAAGTTGATGAGAGTATGTGTGTCCCACACGAAACATTGATAAGCGAAGAAGATTGGATCAAATCAGCGGTGAAACTTGTAGAAGAAATTGGTGTAGAGGAGTATATGAAGAACCTTTTGGAAAACCTGAAAGGTAATTATGTAACATAAACATGCAAAGAAGACGATCTAAACAAAACGTCAGATACTGGAATCAGCGCAGAGAAAAACTCTACAAGCAAGTTCCAGCCTCAAGACTCGTAAAAAACCGTTATAAAGCAATAAGGGCTCTGCTAAAACAGAAATACCCTCTAATTGCAGATAACGAGGATATAAGTGCTGTTATGGTGGAGAATTTACTTAAAGACGCTATATATCTTGATAGGCAGATCAGACTCGATACTGAGGGCGAGGAGGAGCTAGAGAAAAAGATATTAAGCCAAGATTATCAATTAAATGAATTAATATGAATAAAACACAAAAACAAAGAATGGCTTATTTCAAAACCACTAATACAGAGCTGGCAAGGTTAGAGGAGCAAGCGAGGAATATGGAGGTGGAGATGAAGTGGTTGGCAATAATAATGGTGTTGGTGTTTATTGCGCTGGTTGTGAGGGTTTATATGTAATTAGTTTAATATGCAAGTAGTCTACCCGAAACTTCTCAAGAAGTTGACCATACAAAAAATTAAGAAGATACGGCAGTTATACAAAATGGGCTGGTCAGAAAAACGCATAGCAGAAAGATTTGAAATAAGCCGAACCACTGTTGATTGGCACGTTGGGTCTTTGAAGAGGGTTGAGTATGTTGATATAACTTAGTTTATCCACAGGTAAAAAGTGACAGTTGCACATTGACATTGTAGAATAAGGAGTAATGAAAAGAGGTTCAATGACAAAACCAATACCTCCAAAGCAGAGGAAGAAGATGGCGGAAGATTTGTTTTATTGGAGTTGTTGTGTGGCAGACGATCAATGCTCGGGAAATATTCAATGGCATCACAACCATACATGGCAAGGGAAAAGAACAAATGAAGTTTTTGGAATCTTGCCAGTATGCGAGTATCACCACAGGATAGAATCAAGCATAAAGGACAGACTAGATTGGGTAATGCTTAACAGAATGTCCGATATAGAGCTAAAAACCTTTAGTAAAGCCGTGAATCTAAAGGACAGAAGAGATAGATTAAACAATCAATATGGAGATTACACTTAAAGGCAGGATTCCTAGTAAAAAAAATCAAAAACAGATTATTTACAGAAACGGAAAGCCTTTAATTATAAGCTCCAAGAAGCACAAAGAATGGCACACAGAGCAGATGTGGATGGTAAAAGGAAAAGGTAAAGTGGAGGAAGTAAAGAATATTGACATAACACTATACGCCCCAGATAAGAGAAAAGGGGACTTAACCAACAAGGCAGAGAGCATCATGGATTTACTTGTAGACGCTGGAATCATTGAAGATGATAACTGGATGATTGTACCGAATGTATTCTTAAGGTTCGGAGGAGTAGATAAAGAAAACCCAAGAGCGGTAATAACAATCAACAAGAAATGAAAAAAGGTCGATACGAATGTGATAAATGCAAAAAGGAAGTAGGTCAGGTCTACGGCAAGCAACTAAAAAATAATGTCCTTTGGTGGTGTAAAACGTGTTTCTATGGAGAATGAGATCCATACAAAAAACGACCATCCGTGGAGATACGAAACACAAAGCACAATATACCAATGTCACTGCGGAAGAAAGTTCATAAAGATATGCTCTATACAAAGTGAATGTAGAGAATGCAGTAGGCCTTATTGGTGGATGATATTAATTAGATTCAAAGATGAGCATAAAAACAATAACCTACAAAGGAGAAACCAGAACCGTGGCTGAATGGTCAAGGCTAAAACACATTAAAGAATGTACAATATATACAAGGTTAAAAGCAAACATGACTTCCGAGGAGATATTTGAAACGCCAGTAAGAGCAAGGCAGTACGACAGAAGGTTCAACCCTTCAAACAATAATTGGAATTTAATATTAGATTTAGAAAAATAAACATGGCAAACGAAACAAAAGAAGTAAAAGGAGAAGAAGTAAAAAAGAAGCTAGTAATGGCAACAGAAGAACAAGTGAAAGAACTTAATGCTTTCCTGGAAGAAAAGGGGGTGGTTATTCAAGGTATTCCATTTGTAGGAGACAACGGAGCAATGCGAGCTAGGGTGGTATTAACGCAGTGGGTGGATGATGTAGAGGAAGAGGTAACGGAGGATGCAGACAAAGAGGATAAATAGTGGTAAAATATAGTTAAATGAATATAACTCCCTACAGTAAGAACGCTAAAAAACACCCTAAAAAACAAATAGAGCAGGTGGCTAACTCAATCAAAGAGTTTGGTATGAACCAGCCTATCGTAGTAGATAAGGAAGGGGTTATTATTGTTGGTCACGGTAGATACGCAGCATTACAACATCTGGGCTGGGATATTAAAGACGAACACATCAAAGTGATAGATATACCTAAAAGTAAAGCAGACGCTTATAGACTAGCTGACAATAAACTAAACGAATCAGACTGGGATATGGATTTAGTATTAGAAGAACTTAAAACACTATCTGATGAGGAGATAGAGCTTACAGGTTTTGATAACGACCTGATATTAAACGATGGACTAGATACTGATTTTACCCTCCCCAGTGGGGACAAATCACCATTTCAGCAAATAACATTTACACTTTCTGATGAACAAGCAGAAATTATTAAAGAAAAAATTGCGGACACGAAAAAAACAGAACTTTTTAAAATGACTGAAACGTATGGTAACGAGAACTCAAATGGGAATGCTTTATATGCAATAATCTCTAATTATGGGTAGGGCTAAAGACATAGAAATGAGGGTTATCCCTGCTAAGTTAGCTAATGACTTTGTAAAAAAACACCATTACTCAGGGAAAGTTGTCTCGAATAGTAGTTTGCACTTTGGGTGTTTTCTCGGGGGTGCTTTGCATGGCGTTATGAGCTATGGTAGCCCACTAGATAAAAGCAAGGTATTAGGAACTGTTGAGGGGACAGGATGGAATTCTATGTTAGAGTTAAACAGAATGGCTTTTGACGATACGCTCCCCAAGAACTCAGAAAGCAGATGTATATCTATTTCTCTAAGGTTGATAAAGAAAAATGCTCCACAAATAAAGTGGGTTTTGTCGTTTAGCGATGGAACACAGTGTGGGGATGGCTCAATATATAGGGCAAGTGGGTTTAAATTGATAGGGATAAAGAAAAATAAAAATACATGCAAATTGCCATCTGGGGATGTTATACACAAGATGACGCTTGAGTCTAGTCCGAACAGCCCTAGAGGGGAGTTGGGGGGCAGAAGTTATTACGAGCTAACAGGGGGGAAGTATGACTTTAGTAAATATGTAGAAGAGGTGGGGGGAGAGATTCTTATTGGGTTTCAATTGAAATATATATATTTAATAGATAAAGAATCAAAACTTAACGTTGAGGAGTTGCCTTTTAGTGAGATAGATAAACAGGGAGCTGGAATGTATAAGGGGGAGAAAATAACCCTAAAAGAAAGGCAAAAGTTATCCACAGAATAGCTTTACATAGGTATGTATTGAGAGTATTCTCTATATATGGATGAGGTAACAAAACCAGTAGAAAAAAAATATAAAGTACAGTATTTTGATGGTATAAGTATGTCATGGATGGATATACAAAAAACCTACAACAATTTACAGGACTGTGAAAACGCATTGATGGCAAGTAAAAAGTGTCGTATAATGGTGATAGAGGGTAAGAAAAGATACCCTATACAAGCGTAATTAGTGTAATGTAGCACGTGTCTATTCCATAGATAAGGTGGCAGTTCAATTCTGACCATTACGCACAGCTAAAAATATGGTATTATAAGTAATAACAGTTAAGTAACAGTTATGAGCAAAGTACCAAATCAACTAACACCTTTTAAGAAAGGACAGTCTGGCAACCCTAAAGGGCGTCCCAAAGGGAGAAAAAGCTTCTCTACATTATTTGAGGAGGCTTTAGTGGTATTAGGTGAAAAGAACGGGAAAGAACCTACAGAGCTAGAGCTAGAAATAATACAGAAAGGTGTCGCTATGGCTAGAAAGGGGGATTTTAAGTTCTATAAGGACACAATGGACAGGCTGCATGGAACTGCGGTACATAAATCAGAATCCAAAGAAGAGATAGTTTTGACAGAACTTACAGAAAAGGAAAAAAAATCATTGCTAGGTCTCATTAACAAATAATGACAGAAGCCCTCAAGAAGATGATAGATGGCAAAAAGGAAGAGCGGGTGTTCCTTGCGGAGCATTCTTTCTTGCTATTTGCACTGTACTATTTCCAGAACTACTTTCATTATCCAATAGCTCCTTATCATAAAGAGATGGTAAAAGACCTACATGACTTAATGGAAGGAGAGATAAGAGAGGTGGCATGGATTATGTTCAGAGAGTCAGCAAAGACCACATTCGCAAAGCTATTTATTATATGGATGATTGCCTATAAAAAGAAGATGTATATCAACGTGGATTCTTTTGATAAAGAAAACGCAGAACGAATACTATTTGATGTGGCGTATGAGCTAACTAACAACAAAAGGCTCATGGCAGACTATGGCCCACTATTCACCAGAAAGAGAGTAGATAACGAGGTAAAGCAGACTAGGATTAATAACTTTATTACCGAGAACGGTATACGAGTAGAAGCCCATTCAACACAAGAGTCAGTCCGTGGACGTATTCACAGGAACCAAAGACCAGATTTCCTTTTATGTGATGATATAGAAACAAACAAAACAAAGGAGTCTCAAGCCTATACAAAGCAGGTTAGAGATCATTTAACGGAAGCTATGGCTGGTATGGCACCAGAGGGCTGTATTCTCTATTTAGGAAACTACATTACGGAATACGGAAATATTGCTTATTTAATGGAAAGAGCCAAGACAGATGAGAGGATCAGGGTTAGGAACGTCCCTGTGATGACTGATAATGTACCCGCATGGCCTTCAAAATACGCCCTTACCAACGAGGAAGCTAAAAAGACAGGGAAAGTATCTATTGAGGACAAACAGACACAGCTAGGCTCACAGGTGTTCTCTTATGAGATGATGAATCAACCTATTGACGATAGTATCGCTGAGTTTAAGAGAGAGTTTGAGCAGAAGGCTACTCTTGATGAGATTAAGCATTTAAATAAGTTATCATTCGCTACTATTGATAGCGCTGTGTCAGAGAAGACAGCGGCAGACTTTACTGGTATCACAATTAACCACGTAACAGAGGAGAATAATTGGTACATAGAAGCATATAGACTCAAGATCAACAGCAAGAAGCTCATAGATCATATCTTTTATCTATGGGAAACATACGAGCTTGAGATAATAGGGCTTGAGAAGACTACATTCACAATGGCAATAGAACCATACATCCAGGACGAGATGAGAAAACGCAATATATTTCCTATAATAAAACCACTTACTCACAACACATCATCAAAAGAAACACGTATCAGAGGTGTAATCCCACGATGGGAGAGCAAATCAATCTACTTTATAGGTGATAACCAAGAGTTGAAGCAGGAAATGAGAGTATTTCCACGAGGTCAGAACGATGATGTGCTTGATTCGCTCGCTATGCAGGCTGAAATAGCTCACGCACCTAACAAAATGCAAGACTTGAATGCAATATTGGGCGAAGATGAGCCAACTTACAACTCTATCGGGCTGTAGTGTGGTATAATGAGGTGATTAAAGGCAAAAATACGGGGGGAAACGTAAATAATGATCAAAAAAGACATAAGAGACGAAATAATCTCACAAGCAATCGAAGAAATATCGTTTGCAAGGGAGTATAAACAAGGAAAAGTAAAGAATTGGCAAGAAAACGAGCGACTTTACGCTGGAAACAAGCCAAAAGCAAAAGAAAGCCGAGCAAATGTAGACTTAGGGCAGATGTCATCATTCGTTCACACACTACTATCTAAGATTGATAGCCCTTTGGTGTTTAAGTTCACTAAAAGAAAAGAAAGTCAGTTGAAGCGAGTGAACATGCTAAACAGGCTACGAGCAATAGATTCAGACGCTAACGATTGGGATATTAAAGATATTGTAGGAAAGAAGCAGGCTATCATTTACGGTAGAGCAATCTATTCTTACTACGCAGACAGTCATAACGGATATGCAGCGCACCTCGATAACGTAGATGTGTATGATTTTCTTATTGATCCATCAGCAGGTGGAATTGATGTTGAAAATGCAATGTTTATGGGGCGATATGGTGTGGTGAAAGAGAGGTGGGAGATTGAACAGGGAGTAAAGGACAAGACATACTTACGAACAGAATCACGAAACCTACTACAAGGAAGCGGAAACTCTACAGAAGAAACACAAGAGGAAACAAACAAAAAGAGCCGATCCTACGATCTTGGTGTATGGAACTCACAGAAAAACATTGGAAGCCCAGATAAATACATCTTTTGGGAGTGGTACACAACATACAAAGGTGAGCGATACTACCTACTTCTTAACGAAACAGGCTCAACAGCCATTAGAATTGAAAAGCTAAAGGACATTTTTGAAAGTAACAAGTTCCCATTCTGGACATGGGGAGCGTTCCCAGACCTTACAGAGTTCTGGACACAATCATTCTGTGACGGCGTTCGAGAGGTATTCATGGCTCAGTCAGTGTCAGTTAATCAGTTGCTGGATAACGCAGAACAGATCAACAAGCCTATGAAGGTTGTAAACACAAGCGCTATTGAGAACCTTGCAGAGCTTAAATACAGGAGAGACGGATATATCAGAACTAAAGGACAAGTAGACGCAGATAAAGCTATTCAGCCTTTAAAGACACCAGCTATCACAACTCCTATCAATGTGTACGAGATGCTAGATGGTATTCAAGAGAAAGCTTCAGGAGTAACAGCAGGAGCTAAAGGTGTAGCGGAAGAAGATAAAGTAGGAATTTACGAAGGCAATCAAGCTAACGCAGCAGACCGATTCGGACTCCTAAACAAGACATATACATTCGGTTACAGAAGATTTGCCCGACTATGGGAGGATGGAGTAAAAGAACATCTTGTTAAGAAGGTGGCAATCGACATTCTGGGCCCAGATGGACTTGAAGTGATCGAGGTAACAAGAAAAGACCTATTCAGAAAAGGAGATGACTTCAGTATCTTAGTAGAAAGCTCAAACGCAGAGCTTATGCAGTCACAGACAGAGAAACGAACACGAATTGCTTTCCTTAACTCACAGGCTCAGAACCCACTACAAAACCCTCAAAAAGCATACGAGCTACAGGCAGATATTGCAGGCTTTGATGAGGAAACTATTAAACAACTTATGGATAAATCAGAATTTGGTGACGCATCAGTGATGTCAGAGGCGGAAAGAGATATAGAAGAAATCCTTGATGGAAACATTATTTCACCAAACCAAGCAGCCAACACAGCATACAAACAGAGATTCGTAGACTACATCACAGACCACCAGGAAGATATATCAAATGAACAATTCGTTGCACTTATGCAGTATGTACACTCACTAGATGAGATTATAGTGAGAAACATGATGAGGGCAGCAAATGACAAGCTTTTGAAGCAACAACTTGCAATGGGGGAGCAGGTTGCAGCAGAACAAGCTGGAGCGCAGAGAGCATTAAAAGACCCAGCAGACACAGTGTCCCCTGAGTTACAAGATAATTTTAATTTAAATGAAATATAAAGTTCATCAAAAAGCAGAGGATATAAAGGACATTATCATCGAGAAGACAGGGCATAAAATACACTTCACTCTAAGAGAGATTGAGCAGACAGAAGCTCAGAATGCTACAAAGCGAAAAGAAATAGAAGCAAAGCTCAAGGTGGAGAAAGCAAAACTTGTGAATATCGCAAGAAACAACGAGTTTATAAAGGACATGTCAGAAGAAGACCTTAATGCAGCATATATGTACTATGAGGCGCAGCAGTACATTACCGTTGCAGACGATCTGATTAAACAGTTCAACGAAGCCTCAAAAGAGCTAGAGGAAGAATTAAAGGACATTAAGAAGCAGATTCCTGAACTTAATGTAGTAGTGGTGGATAAAAAAGATTTAGATGAAGAAACCGACAAATAAAGAAATAAAGGACATAGACAACGAAGAATTGAACACCCTTGCAGATCAGAGGGATGATTTCAAGGACATGGAAATACTGGCTGCTTCAAAAGGTGGCCAGCTCCTTGTTTCTAGTCTTCTAAAGGATGTCGTATCTTCAGTAGAGACCTTGTGCATGGACTACAATAAGCTTACACAGCCTGAGTTTATAGCCCTGTCAGCAGGGATGAAGGAAAAGATTGATATTGTTCGGGTTCTTACTAGGGCAGAGAAAAATAGGAAGTTTATCGACAGTGAAATACAAGAACAGTTTGAAAGCATACTAACTAATTAATTGTTGGGTGCTTCCTTTTGGTAAGTGTTTAATGCTCCCCAGGTTGCATTTATCAAAGGGAAATACCTCGCAATTAGACTACGTTTAATTGTTGGTGTATAATATTATCAGGGGAGTGGACGACACTCTAAATCTACTACGCTTGAGAGGCGGTAAAAACCTCCGTGGCACACCACGTTAATCAGGAAAAAAATATGTCAGAACAAGACAAAGATACGCAAGGACAAGCGGTAAACCCAAACCCAGAGACAACTGAGGAAAAACTAGCAGAGACAACTGAAACAGTACAACCAGAGGTAGCTCCCGAGGTTGAACCAGAAAAACCTATCGGAGATATTATCGCTCCAGTTCAAGAGGAAAAGCCTCAAAAAAAGGACATAGGACAACGATATATTGAAGAAAAGAAGCTCCGAAAGGAACATGCAAAGAAGATTAAAGAGCTAGAGGAGAGAATTGCACAAGGCGAGAGTCATGCAGACGTATCAGATGATATTGAAGCACTTGCTAAAGAGCATAATATCGACTCAAGTTTCCTAAATAAGCTTGTTTCTAGTATAGAGCAAAAAGCAGAGAAAAGCCTTGAGGAGAGAATTGACGCTAAACTTGAGCCTTTAACTAAAAAGGAACGAGAAGCGAAGGTAAGCGAGGTATTCACTAAAGCGTATGCTGAAGTGATAGAAAGGATGCCAGAGTTTAAAGATGTAGCTAACGCTGATGTCATTAAAACACTTGCAACTAACCCAGCTAACTCTAAAAAGACACTATCTCAAATTCTCGAAGAAACGTATGGTAACGCTATCACTGGCAAGCGAACCATTGAAACAACAAAGCCAGGAGGCGGAAAAGAGCCTACAGAAGTTGATTACGACCGTGCAAAGTCAGATTCAGCGTACTTCAAAGAGATTATGGCAAACCCTAATCTTAAAAAGAAATACAATGAGCAGGCAATGGATGAGCTAACACGACTACTTTAAATCTAATAACCTGGGGGATTTAATAGTAAATTAAACCCTAAAATGGCATTAAGTAATTTTCAGGAACATTTCGACAATTCATACGAAGAAATCTTCCAAAAAGCATTGGTTTCTAAAGAAATCATGAACACTCGCTTTGAAGCGAAACTAAAATATGGAGAGTCAGTAGAACGATTCACATATGACATTTCAGGAGTTCGAGTACGAACAGTTACACGAGGATCAGCTTCAACAGTTGATACAGTAACAGACGGAACAGAACTTTTGACAATCAACCTAGAGAAAGAAACAACATTCCACATCTCAGATGGAGAAGTTACACAAGCTGGCCCACTTAACCCTGGAACAGTTATCGGAGGACAGATCGGACTCAAAGTAGCTATCGATCTTGACTCACGATGTTTTGCAGAAGTGCGAAACGCATTGCACACATTTGACACAGGAGACCTTACAACAGGAGCTTCAACAGGAGTACCAGTTACATTGTCTTTAACAACTGTGCCACAGATGACAACACGAATGGCTGCAAAGCTTAAAAAGCAGAATAACCAAATGGTTACTTCAAACATGGCTTTCGTTGTTGACTCATACGCAGCAGCAGACATCGAGCAGTACCTACTTGGAAAAGATATTGATATTGCTGGATCAGTATTCAAAAACGGATACGCTGGAGCAGTACGAAACGCAACACTTTACGTTTCAGAAAACCTAACAGGTGTAGCTACACTTGGACTTGCAACTAACCCAACAGACGGTGACACAATCACATTTGCTGGAGTTACAGTTACATTCGTAGCAACACTTTCAGGAGGTGATTCAGAAATCCACATTGCATCTACTGTAGACATTACACGAGCAAACCTCGTAGAATGGATCAACGCAGGAGGAGCTAGCGCAGAAGCAGAAGCAACTGACACAGGTTACTCAGCAGGATCAACAGCAGATCAGGATGCTCTTGACGCAGCATCAGCTACAAACGACAACACAGCAGACACTGCTTTGATCGTTGTACCAGGTGCAGGACGACTTGTAGTATCAGAAACTCTTACTGATGGAACAGACACATGGGCAAACAGCCACATTGCTGCTTACTTCGGAAAGAAAGGTGCTATCGACCTAGTTATCCAAGACATGAAGAAAGTTGATTTGCGACCAACAGCAGATCGAAGAGGAACAAACGTATTCTCAAGCTACCTTGCAGGTCTAAAGACCTTCACAGATGGTTCTAAGAAATTCCTTAACGTGCTAATCGCAGAATAAGCCTATTGGTTTACTCAGTCCCTTCGGGGATTGGGATAAGCCCATAAAATAATCATGACAGGACAAAACATAATAGATAGGTTCGAGCTTCAGGTTGATGATCTTACAGAGATGTCTTCAACAGAAGAACTTGCAATACTCAACAGGGTTTATAAGAGAGTTTGCTCTCAGATGCCTTGGGAGTTCCTAAAAAAACAAGATAGCGGTTCCATTTCACAAGATTCAGACGGTTACTACATAACAAAACCTTCAGATTTCCTTTATTTCTCAGAAAACGGTAATTACACAGATAATTCAACTGAATGGCAGGGAAATAGCGCCTCACGAGTTATATTCGTGGGTTCTTCGTATACACCTATAAAGATAGTGAACTTCTCAGACAGACGACAATACCGAGATTCAGCAGGGTATGCTTATCTTGACCTTGTAAACGATCAAATTAGGTTTACAGCAGACCCCCAAGAGTCAACCTATGAATTTGACTATATCTACCTACCAGACGACCTAACTACAGCAACATCGCCTGTATTCCCTTCTAACTTCCATGATTTCCTCGCATATGGAATGGCAGTAGAGAACGATATATTACAGCTCTCAGAAAAGGCTCGATCATACGTAGGAGAGAACACAATCAAGTTTGAAGAAGACTTAGCAAACATGAAGTACTGGAATAGCAATCAACGACATGAATAATAGTGAAATACAAGTTTTTACAAAGGGAGTGCATAATCTTTGGGATTCAGAAATAGTCCCTAAAGAAGCAGCTCAGGACTCTAAAAACTGGATCACTATAGACGGAAAGATAAGACTAGTGAACGGAAAAGAGTTAATAGGTGCAACTGGCGTGATCGGAAAGATCAGCGGCCAGATTTTTGGGTATAAAGTAGACGGATCAACAGTACACTGGAGAAAAGTAGGCACAAAGATACAATATTTTGACGGCACAACATGGCAGGATGTAGTTACAGGACTCACACAGGACTCAGACTACACATTTTCTAATTATTCATCACTGGCAGGAACATTTACCTATGCTTTTGGTGAAGATGGGATTTATAAGTTCCATAACGCAAATCCAGGGTCACACTGTTCAATGTATGACAGCACAAAGAACTTTAAAGGGCACGCTTTTATAGACAGAGGGCGAGCAATACTCTGGAATAGAACAGAAGACAAAACAGGACTATATGGCTCATGGATTGATAACCAGAGAGGTGTTTCGGGCGGTACAGGTGTATACACAACGGTTACAGGGGAAGCAACAACATCTGACTCAGGAACGCTAGCGTTTAAAGCAAGCGGAGCTACTAGAAACTGTTTCGGTGTAACAATCACTGTTACAGGCTCAGGTCAGGTATTCACTGATAACTATGACGGAACACTTACTGGGGATGGTGGGGACACAGGAACGATCAATTACATCACAGGTGATTACACACTCACAGAATCAGGGGTGGGAACTGTGGATTACCAATGGGAAGACTCAAATGTGCGAGGAGTTACGGACTTTTCAAAGTCAGCCACTAGACTAGCTGGAGAGGGCTTTCAGTTTCCTCAAGACGAGGGTGGAGATGCTATTCTAAGCGTCAAAATTGGGCAGGACGGGGCGTATTACTCAATGAAGACATATTCCTCATATAAGCTTGCAATAGACGCCACAGACACAAATGCCACTAACGAGGTATATAGAAAAGAGATTGGAGTTCCTTCACTCAGGGGAGCTGTTTCAACTGGAAAAGGGATCGTATTTATAAATACAGCAAATCCAGAGAAACCAGAGATGACTATTCTTCAAAAGAACATCACAGGAGACAATATTGAGCCTATTGTGCTATTTCCTCACTTTAAGTTTGAAAACTATACTTATGACGACTGTACTGTAGATACATACGACAGATATATTCTTGTGGCATGTAAAACATCAGGTGCAACAAGCAACGACACCATTCTATTGTGTGATATTGATACAGGCTCAGTGGATATCACTAATTACTACGCAAGAACATTCGCACGAACAGGTGGGCTTCTTTACTCAGGTTCATCTATTACAGAATCTTCATACAGCCTATTTAGTGGCTATGACAATGATGGAGACGCTATTGATAACTACTACACAACAAGCGACGACCTATTTAAGACAGATAGGTTAAAGAAAATACGAAAAATACGCCTTAGAGGGCATATCGCACCAGATCAAAGCTACGAAGTGTATGTGAACTATGACAATCAAGGATTTACACAAGTGGGGACGGTTGTGGGCTCAGGTTCATATGTTGATAATTCATCGCCACAGTCAATCGGTAATAACATCATAGGCTCATCTCAGATCGGAGGTTCAGACGTAACAAACATATATCCGTACTATGTAGAGTTAAAACTTAGCAAGCCGCCTAAGTTTAGGAAAAGGAGTATCAAATTCGTAGCAAAACAAATTGGTTACGTTGATATTGCATACATTATGGATTATGACATCAGAACATTCGAGCATAAGATTCCGAATCAATACAGACAAAAACAGAACGTAAGTCTCGATGGCGAGAGTGTAGACCAGTAAAATGACGACAGGGTGAAAATGTGGTAAAATTAAAAGTAATTCGGGGAGCGCATTAAATAAAAAATGGCTCAATTATTAGGAACAGTAGTCGCAGACTTTGAAACACAGTTAGCAACAGCATTGGCGGTTGGCGACACAACAGCAACATTACAATCAGCTACAGATGATGACTCAGTAGCCCTTCCAGCAGGAAGATACTTTTTCACTATTGATGGAGATAGCTCAAGCAAGGAACACATTGCTTGTACTCTTTCTGGTACATCACTTACAGCTATTAAAACAGTTACACGACAAGGTGTAGAAACATCAGGTGTAGCACGAAAACACAGGGTAGGAGCAACAGTAACAATCACTAACTTTGCTCACATTAAGCAGATAAACGACCTATTGGACGGGACAACCGATTTTGATTCAGCTACTCCACTTAAATATGACGGTGATCCAACACTCTCAAATGACGAGGATATAGCGACAAAGAAATACGTTGATGACGTGGCTATCGCAGGTGGGGCAGATTCTTCAACAACAACAAAAGGAATTACAAAGATGTCAGTAGCACCAGCTTCTGCTTCTAATCCTATTGCAGTGGGAGACAATGATCCAAGAGTGCCTACATCAGACGAGAATGATGCTATGGCAGGAACATCAGGAACGCCAAGTTCAAGTAATAAGTTTGTCACAAATGACGACACAGCAGAAACAGGAAATTCTGTCGTTGTTAGGACAAAGTCAACAGGAAAACTAGATGAGTCCATTCTCCCAGATTCAAGTGAAGTAACCCTCACAGCGGGAGAAAATATAAGCCAGTACGATGCAGTTGTGATAGGGGATGGTGTTGAATATTCTTTAGCTAGTAATGACGCAGGAAGTAATTCCGAAAACCTAACATCTTCTCAGTGGATGTCACAAAAATTCACAACATCATCTGGTGCAATCACAATTAGCTCAGTTAAGATTAAACTGTCGCTGTTGTCAGGTTCTGCGAGCAGGCCAGTTAGAGTCTCTTTAAGAGCGGATTCTGCTGGTAAACCAACAGGTTCTGATCTAGATTCAAAGGATGTGTCAGCCTCTCTTACAACATCACCTACATACATAACATTTACATTTGATACTCCCGTTTCTGTGTCAGCATCAACTGACTATCATCTTGTTGCAAGACTTACAGATGGAAACTCAGATGTTTATATTGACAGGGACAATGATGCAAGTACAGGAACAAACAAGTCAACTGATAGCGGTTCTTCTTGGTCAGCTAACAATGGAGAGTTGGAGTTTGAAGTGTTTGAAATAAATAACACAGCAGGCGAGATATATCAATCGGACGCATCTAGCAATAATTTTAGGGCAAATAATTTTATTGGTATCGCTCAAGAGGCTATTTCAGCGTCCTCTACAGGAGAGGTGTCAGTTACGGGTGTTGCAACAACGTCAGGGCTTACAGCAGGATCTCAGTATTTTCTATCAGATACATCAGGATCAGTTTCTACGTCAGCAGGATCACAGTCAGTAAAGATAGGACAAGCTCTTTCTGCTACCCAGCTACTACTAAAGCACGATAACTCATAGAATCATGGCAATATCAACACAAGACAGAAACAGAGCTTTAAAGGGACTATCTGATCTAGGTTTCACAAACCCAGACGACCTTGAGCTACAAGGATTTCTTGATGAGAATCCAGCACAAGCTGAACCAACACCACAAGTAAATTTAAATGACGGTGTAGCACGAACACCTCAAGAAATTAGAGCAGCTCGACAAGCAGCAGGACTCGATCCAGTTACAGGGCAAGCTATCCCAGAATCAACACCAGAACCAACAACTGGTGATTTAGGGCTTGTGATGCCCGAAGATATTTCGCAGCCTACAGATCTAGACCGTGATTATGACGCATACCTAAAGTCAATAACTCAACCTGTAAGTGATGAAGAAATTAGACAGAGAAAGCTAGCGGAAATACAAGCGGAAATAGACGCAACAAATAAAATATTTGCGGATAAACTCCAGAGGGAGATGGTTAGAGGTCGTGGTAGGCTGGGGTCTGATACAGCCATGTCAGGAAGACGTGGGCTTTTAGGTTCAGACTTCGGGGAGGCTAGGGCAAGATCTGTGGAGGACTTAAATAAAGAATCTGAAGATTTAATTGAACAAGAAAGGCTAGCTATTGTTTCAGCTCTCATGCGTGGGGCTAATACAGCTGCGGCTGAGGAAGCTGCGGCAAAAAGAGCCGCTCTTTTGGGTGGGTTTGAAGCAAGGAAAGCGAGAGAATCAGAGAAAGAAGAAAGAAAGATTGCTAATGCCTCAAAAGCAGCAAAGAATCTTATTTTACAAGGGTTTAGCCCAGACAAGCTGAGTTCTCAAGAGTTAGGTTTATTTACAAAGAGGTATGGAATTACAAAAGATGAGCTAACTTCAGCATACGACTCAGCACTTTCGGCTCAGGCAGCAGCAGAATTCGAACGAGAAGGAGAATTATTGTCGAGAGGTAAAACACAGGCAGAAATTGACAAGATTAACTCAGACACAAAACTAGCCAAAGAGAAATTCGAAGAAGACAAAAGGCAGTTTGGTCTTACATATGCAATACAGCAAGCTGATTTGGCCATAAAACAAGCTAAGGCAGTTGCAGAAGGGGTGACTACAGGAGGTATACCTATTCCAGAACAAAAGCTACACCTTGATTTTCTTAAAAAGACGGCTACAGATGCTCAAGATTTGGCAAGTGCTTCTGGTAAGGGTGTGTGGGATAAAACAGCAGGCTACTTTGTGGGTTCATCTAAATGGAATCAACTTGATACTCTCACACAAACCTTAAAGACCAACCTTTTGACTCTTAATACAAACCCAGATGTTAAGAAATTCTTTGGCCCTCAAATGTCAGAGGCTGACGTAAGAATGATGACAGCATCAGGAACAACACTTGATGCAGCAACACTAACACCAACCCAAATGGGGGACGAGCTTACTAGGGTCTTTAATCTATTCGGTAGGATTCAAAAAGCTCTACCAGAGGGGGTTACAGCTGCAGGAATCGAAGGAACGGGTGGCTCGGAATCGGAATCGGAAACCTACCAAGTAGGGAACGATACTTATGTATTAGGTGACGATGGAAGATATTACTTACAAAAATAACTATGCCAGCAGGAAAAGGCTATACACTTGAAGAATTAAAAGCAATGGGAGCAAAACCAGTCTCAAGGCAGGGTGGTTTAACTTTGGCTGAATTGCAGGCTATGGGGGCAAAGCCTGTGACAAAACCTGAAAGAGAGATACGAGGTACAAAAGTACCATTTCCAGCTAAAAAGGGAGGAGTAAAGACAATCCCAGGTAATGTTGCAAGAACATTTGGGAATATCCCTTCTAGTTTTGGTAGATTTATGGAGTCACCAGTAGGTCCTATAGGAGTGGCTAAGACTGGAGGTGAAATACTTGGTGCTGGAGTAGACATAGCTAGAACAGTAGCAACATCTCCTGATAAACTGGGAACATTACGTGCGGCAAAACAGGGTGTTGATGAAACGGTCCAAGGAGGCGCAAAAGGAATCCTTAAAGGCATCGGTAGTTTTATTGGTACACAGCTTTCTAAAGGACAGCTCAGAGATGTTGAGACTCGAAACAAACAAACAGAAAGTAGGATAGTTAAAGAAATTGCAGATAAAAGAAAAAGGGGCGAAGATACAACAGCTCTCGTAAGCTCTCTAAGAGGTCTCGTAGACAGCAGAAAAGGTATTGAGGATATTATAGGAAAGGAATCAGAAAGAAAAACAGCAGGACAAATAACCTCTGATATTGCTTCTTTTGGTATTGAAGACCCAGTAGAGGCTGCATTAGTAATAGGTGAGCCATTTGCTCAAACAAAACAATTCAAGAGGGTCTCTTCTTTGGTTGGGGAAAAAACAAAGGAAGTTGTGGGCACAGCTAAAGAAACGCTTGCAAACAAAATAGAGGGTGATATAGAAAAAAATATTGTTAAAAGATTTGAAAGTGGAGTTAAACCACACCTGCCAAGTAGAGCAACTCCTGCTAAGGTGGCACAATACAAAGATGATGTTATAACTGCAACCAAGACAATCTCAGATAACAAGGCTGATCTTAAATTTGTCGATGACCTAGGGGATGTTTCAGTAGGCAGAAACCCACAATCACTTCAGGAGCTTTCAGAGGGGTTAGAGCAAACAAAAGGAACTATTTTTCATAAGTATGACTCTCTAGCAAAAGAAGCTGGAGAAGAAGGGTTGTCGATAAATATATCGAAAGTGGCAGATGAGTTGGACGAGGTTGTTAATAGTCAGTCTCTAGCACTAACTAACCCAAATGCTATTAAGTATGCAGAGGATTTGCAGGAAAGATTGCGAGGTATAGGTGAACTAGGATCAGAAGTTGCTCAAGATGTAGTTAAGCAATATAACAAGTCGCTAGAAGCCTTTTATAGAAATCCATCATACGACAATGCCTCAAGAGCAGCCATCGATGCCTTGGTGGTTAATAATGTAAGAAAATCACTTGACGCTGGTATTACAGGTATTACAGGCGCAAGTTATCAAGCATTAAAAAATCAGTACAAAGCACTTAAGACAATTGAGAGGGATGTTATAAAAGCCGCTTTGAGAGAGGCTCGAAGGAATAATAAGGGGCTTATAGACTACACGGATATTTTCACAGGATCAGAGGTGGTGGCTGGAATTGCAACAGTAAATCCAACCCTTGTTGCTAAGGGGGCATTTGGTGCAGGAATTAAGGAGTTCTATAAATACCTTAACAGCCCAAGCAGAGCTGTTAAAAAGATGTTCCAGTCTGTAGAAAAATTACCTCAATCGCGTATACCGAAAAGCCAAGCAAAAAATCCATCTACTACTGGTGGGAAAAATCTATTACCCACAAATCCTAAGAATAGGACAAATAATGCTCCAAGTAATATTGACATACCTAAATCTAACCGTACATTACCGAAAAAGTCAAGTGAAGCAGGGTTCATATCTCTAACACCATTTAAAAACGATACAGAACTAACTACTAAAATACTCCAAAAGCTTGAAGGTAAAACAACAGTATCAAAGCAGTTTATCTCTGATTTAACTAACTCAGGAGACCTAAAACAAGTAGAAAGAGAACTAATACGAGAACTTCTTGAAAAGGAGGGAAAGACAGTTAATGTGGCTGAATTTGCAGCGAAAGTACGAGGGGAGTTGTTGCCTTTGAAAGTAGCAGGTAGGGACTCATCAAGCTATCAGTTTGAGAATGTTGCACTACCTGATGACGTAAGAGGGAACATCGCTAACTATGATGAAAACATTTACGAAAGTCCTATTAAAACATCAGCAGGTGACGTTCATTTCAGTGATCAAACAGATAACTACTTCGGTCACACACGAATAGAAGACATGGCAGACGATAAAACAAGGCGTGTTATTGAGGTGCAGAGTGATTTGTATCAAAAAGGTAGGTTGGAGAGTGAAGTAATTAGTTACAATAAGGGGGATAAACTGAGGTATGTAACTAAGGAAGAAAATGTTCCTTTTAGAGGAGATGTTGTTGAGGTTGTGGCAACAACACCATCTGTTAATGGTGTTACAGTAAAATGGCCTGATGGCAGCATATCTACAATGCAATCAGATGTATTTCAACCTTTTGGCAAAACAGGAAAAACAAAACTCTCTCAATACAACAACCCTACAGCCCACTTCCGAATGGTACGAGAAGAAATCAAAAAAGCCTCACAAGACGGTAAAACAAAACTACAATTCCCTACAGGTGAGACAGCCATGAAGGTTGAGGGGTTAGGGATTGATTCATCTTGGCAATCAGGAACACGACAGGCTAGTATAGATGATCTTATTATTGGAGAGCAAATTACCAGAGATAATACAAGTAGGTGGATTATTGTTGAGGTTGGCGATAATGGGAAATTCAAAGCAGCTCCAAAAGATAAGGTCTTCCCGAAGGCAAATTATTTATCGGAGGATTTGGGTTATAAGGAGATTCCAGCTAATCGAGTATATAAAGATATTGACGCAGAACAATTCGACATCTCAGGCAAGGTAGACACCTCAAACCCTATCTACCGCTTCTACGAAAAAGACCTACAGAAATACCTAAAACGCTTTGAAGGTAAACGAGTAACAGACGAAAACGGAGTAGACTGGATGGAAGTGCCAATCACAAAAGATTACGCAAATAACCCTGTAGATGCCTTTGGAAAGATAGGAATAAACCCCCTCACAGTCGGCGCAGGGGTTACAGGACTAGCGGCCTTTGGATCAGCCGTCTTAACTAAAGATAAATAAACATGCCAAACGAAGACACAAACAACCTTATAGAGAACCTCATTGAAAGCACTGATAAAAATTCAGATGCTATTAATGCTACAAACGAAGCTATCCTTGAACAAAGCACAGATAACGGTTCGCTTATAGAACAGCAGATAGAGGTTGCGGATAAGTCTTTAGAGGCGCAGAGAGATATTGCAGAAGAACTCAAAAAAGAAAAAGTGGTAAAGGTAGATGTACAAAACAAAGAAAGCAATGACGGTATTGTAGAAGCTATTGGCGCACTTGCTAAAAACATTGCAGTAGTTGAGGGGAAAAAGGGAGATAAAGGAGACAAGGGTGAAAAGGGAGACACTGGAATCAAAGGAGAAAAAGGAGAAGACGGAGTTGATGGAATTGATGGTAAAGATGGATTGAATGGAAAAGATGGAGCTGACGGAATTGACGGAAAAGACGGTAAAGATGGAATTGACGGAAAAGACGGAAAAGACGCAGAAAGTACAGAGGTAATTAAAGAAGTTGTAAAAACAATTAAATCAAAGAAGATTAGCTATGATGATTTGAAGGACAAACCAAACATTGAGCAGTTTATTTCTAAAAATATTGCCTCAAAGACAGTTTCCCTTGTAGAACTTGATGATGTTGATTACTCAGGTCTTACACAGAACTCAGACGGTAAATATGAGCTTGGGTCAGGTTCAGGAGGCGGAACACCAGGAGGCTCAGACACTCAGATGCAATACAATAATGCTGGAGCATTTGGAGGCACAACAGGTATGACGTGGGATGGTGATCTAAACTTTACAGATACTACAGAGATTAAGCTTGGAGATGACGGAGACGGACGACTTTACTTTGACCCAGCAGAAAGCGCCGTGCTTCTTACTCTTTCAGGAGGTGCTACTACATTTGTTGTAAACAAGAACGTAGAAGCTCTTGGTCTTAGAATACCTTTCAATGATCAAACTATCCGAATGGGTAATTCCCAGTATGGACACATCAAATATGATGGAAGTGATGATGCTCTTGTTCTTGAAAACACAGGAGAAGACAGAGATATTATCTTCAGAGTAGATGACGGAGGTGTAGAGAAAGACATTACCCTTGATGGTGCAGACTTTGCCCTAAAATCAAGCACAGGTACATTTAGTTTTGATGATGACAACATCATTACCACAGGAACAATAACAACCTCTGACGAGGCATACAGCTCTTCATGGGATGGTGATCTTACTGTGCCTACAAAGAATGCTCTATACGATAAGATTCACGCACTAGAAACAGGGATTGACTGGCAAGAATCTGTCATTGAAATACAAACAGACGGAACAACAGATCCAGGAGCTTCACCAACACTCGGAGACCGATACATCCTTTCAGACATAGCAAGCGCAAACATTAACTTCGGTGTAATCTTAGGTGTAGCAGATAATGATATTGTTGAATATGACGGAACTAACTTCTTTATTGCTTTTAATGTAAGCGACAACACAGAAGGAGGTGCTACATGGGTGGAAGACGTAAACACTTTCTATGTATACAACGGTACAGCATGGGTGAAATGGAACAGCACTCTATACACAGCTTCAGACGGTGTCCAGCTTACAGGGAATGACATTAGTCTTGATGTAGGAGGTCTTGCAGAGTTCACAGGAATAGACTTTGCAACAGATCACTTTGTATACGAAGATGTCTCAGCAGGAGATCACAAGAAGATCAAATGGGCGGATATTCAAAGCGCTTCTCGTGCAGGATTCAATGATGGGGACATAACATTCTATGACAGCTCAACTACTTCAAAAGAAAACTCAGAAGCTAACCTAAACTACGATAAAGCAACAAATAAACTCTATCTTTCAGAAAGTGCGCCTGTAGACATTGCAGGCCAATTTAATATCGAAGCAGAAGACGTAAACAACGGAGTGAACGTGGTAGGACAATCAGGATATTCAGCTAAATACTTTGTGGCCAAAGATAATGCTCTTACTGAACTCTTTTATGTAGACAGCACAGGAGGAGCTTATTTTGCAGATGATGTTGGAATTGGAGCAACACCAACAAGAGCATTGCATGTAGAGAAAGGACAATCTTCTGGTTTCTTGGGATATTTTGAAAACACAAATGCTCTAGGTTACGGAGTGCAAATTGTTACAGCAGGGACAACCTCAAGTATTACGGCTTTGGATGTAAACACAGATGACTTTGCAATTCTTGGAAACGGTAAAGCAAGATTTAATCAAAGTTCATTAAACACTCATGCACAAGTAGAAATTACAGCAGACTCAGACACTATCACGGCGGCAGCGCATGATTGGGCAATTCCACTTGAGCTAAAGGTGGATTACACCAGGGGAGGAATGGACATCTCAGGACAGTCGGGAGGTGGAACGGATCTTTACTACTCTCTAAGGGATAGTGACGACATAGATAACGCAAACTATTTCTGGATGGGTCTTGATACAAACGGTGTAGTAGCTCCAACAGGAACTAACGCTATCGTTTCAAGTAAAAACGGTACAGGAACAACAAATAACCTTGTTCTTACAGCCACAGACAACTCAACCTCAGCAACACCTCAAGTTACACTGAAAGCAAACACATCCTTTGTAGGTATTAACAAAGCAGTCCCTACTGTTGCAATGGACGTTGTAGGAGCAGGAGCCTTTACGCTTGATGTAACAGTGCCAGATGAAGTATATGGGGTAGGGTGGAACGGATCACTGGAAGTACCAACAAAGAATGCTATTTACGACAAGATTGAATCTCTGAGCGCAGGAGGAGATCCAGACCAGAACCTATGGGAAACTGTAGCAGGGGACACGGGATCAACAGCTGCCGACATCACAACAGATACTCTCACAATCGCAGGTGGGACAGGTATCACTACAGCAATGTCAGGCGATACTCTAACTATCACAAACACAGTTACAGATACAAACACTCAACTATCACAGGAACAAGTGGAGGATTACGCAGGAGGAATGTTCACAGGAAACACAGAGACACTCATCACTGCTACATATCAGGACGCAGATGGAACTATTGACCTAGTTGTAGACAACGACCTAGCTAATTACTCAAACGCAACTTCAGGGTTCATTACAGCAAGCTCATCAGACACACTCACAAACAAAGGCGGAAATATCTCACAGTGGACAAACGATAGTGGGTACATCACTTCAACTCTTTCAGAAGAACAGGTAGAGGATTATGTCGGTGGAATGGTTACAGGTAACACTGAAACAGGAATCACTGTTACATACCAAGATGGAGACGGAACACTAGACTTCACAGTATCCGACACTACGGTTGCAGGTGATACAGGGTCAACGGGAATGACACCAGGAGACACACTGACTATTGCGGGAGGTACAGGAATAACTACGGCGATGTCAGGCGACACGCTTACAATTACAGCCTCAGGGGGAGGAGATCCAGATCAAAACCTATTCGAAACAGTAGCAACAGACTCAGGAAGCGCTGTAGCAGATACAACAACAGACACGCTAACCCTCACAGGAGGAACTGGGGTATCAACCTCAGCATCAGCCGACACGGTTACAATCGCAGTCGCATCAGCTTCGACTACAGCATCAGGAATCCAAGAAAACGCAACAGCGGCAGAAGTGGACACGGGGACATCTACAACAAGAACAGTAACACCAGACGCACTACAGGGATCAATAAGAAACCTACGGTGGATGACTTTCAGGCTTGTTGAAAAAGAGACAGACGTTGCTACAGGAACAGCAATAGGAGGTGACTTCACAATGCCGTTTGCAGGATCATTTGTACAAAGCGACTCAAGCAAAGAATACCTAATGGCTGGAACAGATGTAGCAGGTACTACGGGAACTATGGTTGTAGATGTAAATAAAAACGGTACTACCATAATGTCTACAAACAAACTAGATATAGAGTCAGCAGAGAAGACAACTACAACAGCAACAACGCAACCAGACTTAACCACAACAACATTCTCAGCAGGAGATGTGATTACGTTCGATGTCGACAGTATACATTCTGTTGCCGCAAAAGGACTTTATGTAACAGTGGCAGTGAGGCCAAATTAATAACTAACAATAATATTATGGCAACAAGAGCAGAAATTATCACACAGATAGAAGGACAAGTAACAAAGATACTTCTTTCATCACGAGCAACAACAAACCTCGGAAAAGATATTGATGTAGAAGCAACAGGAGGGAAGATTGAGAAGCACGGAATCGCGGTTCTAGTAACAAACGAAGAAGGATCAGTTAGGGAGGTGGTACAAAACATTCGCGTTGAATACGGATCAGATGACGCAGAGGTTGGAGCATGGCTAGAAGCGCCAATATATAAGGATCACGTAGCATCAACAGAGTCCGCAGATCTTCTTGCAAAGTTTGTGGCAATTGAGACAGCTGTTGGTGGGGAGGTGAAAATCAGTCCTGAGTCACTGGATACTCTGGGTATTAAATACCTCGTATTCGAGGCAGGTGGAACAAGAAACGTAACAGTAACGCTTGCAGGACAGTCTATTACTAGAGAAGCTATTTAAAATACATGGCATACGACTCAGATTTTGAAAAAAGATTCAAGGCAACCGCAGATAGCGGGCTTGTTCCTAGTAACCAAACGGATATTCCTCTGGGGATTGATCTTTCTAAGCTCGATTCTGGGCATGATTTTTGGACTAATGGTAGCGCTGCAAGTATCAGGGTTGTAGAAAGTGACGAGACAACAGAAGTGCCAATTGAGCCGTACAACATTAATATTGGAGCAAAGACAGGAATTATTTACTTCAAGGCTGATATCAACGCTTCTACTGATAGCGAGTACTATGTTTACTATAAAAACGCAGGGGCCTCAGCACATGGCGAAGGTGATACTTACGGTCAGCATAATGTTTGGGACTCAAGCTATTTAGGTGTTTATCATCTTGGAGACTCCACCGCGGAAAGCGTAAAGGATTCTACAAGTAATTCAGTGGATGAAGGTGCGGGATCATCATCAGCAACGAGCGTTACAGGGCTTGTTGGAAAAGCCTTTGACTTTAATGGATCATCTAACAACATTTCATTTGAGTCAGGAGTGACGACACTTTGTCCTACAGGATCACTCCAGTTTGAGCTTTGGTTTAACGCAGATAACAAAGGATCAGATGTCCTATTTTCTACACGTCTCGACTCTACCAATAAAGGTTACGGTCTTTGGTTTTGGAGTGGACAGCTCCGACCTTCAATTGGTATCGGGGGCTCTGGTAACACATGGACAAATGTAACCTATCCCATGTCTAGTATTAGTACGAACACATGGTATAAGGTTGTCGTAAATTGGGACGGGTCAATCACACGGATGTTTGTAGACGATGATCAGAAAGACACTTACTCCTCATCAGGTTCAATCTCGTATTCAGGATCACAGATGAACATCGGAACACGTGCGTCAGGAGATGACTTTGACGGGACATTAGATGAGTTTTGGATTAGTGACAGTGAGAGATCAAATGACTGGAACACTGTTATATATGAATGGCAGAAAGATAATGCTGCTTTTTGGACATTCGGAGCAGGTGAAGATAATCCAGGAGACGGCGGAGGGGATACATTCACCCCCAAAATGCAAATAATTTAATATGGAATACCCAAACCTTACAGAGGTAGAATTAGATCTGTTAAAGGAAAAGGGTGAGCTAAATGGATGTGGCGGAAAAGGCGGATGGCTCAACCCACCAGACTTTAATTTTGAAGCGAGTTGCAACTGGCACGATTTTAATTACTGGAAAGGAGGCACTGAGATGGACAGGATGCACTACGACTTTGGTTTTTACGAGGCCATGTTAAGGGATCTAAAGCGCTCACCGTGGTATAATGTACCTATACACTTTTTATTAGCCACTATTTACTATATGGCAGTAAGACTCTTTGGTAAGAAGTATTTTTACTACGGGGAGAAGCGAACAAGAAAAGATATTTATGAATAAAAAAGAGTTTTCAGAATTAAGAGAGCACCTTGATGAATTAGGCACATTTATGGCTGCGGCTTCAAAGAAGGAGCATAGTAAGCTTATTGCTGAATTTAAAGATAATATAAAAACAATTTCAAAAGAAGTGACAACCATAAAGGAATCCCAAATACGAGCAGAGGAACACACAAGAGCTGTGGATGACCACTTAGAACTTTTAAATAGCAAGGTTGCCACTAATGTAAAGAATGTCGAGCGAAACAAGCTACTTATTTCTTCTGAAAGCGAGCTAAGGAAAGATGCTTTGAACAACGCTTTGGAGAAAGCCGTTAAACCGATAGCCGATAAGGTTGAATCAAATTCTAACGAAATATTTTCAGCAAAGAGAATAGTAGCAGGGTTTATTATAGCCTCAGGCATCATAAGCTTCCTGCTTTTCAACACATTTCAAAACCTTGTGGGGGAAGAGGTCGATGAAAAGTTTGATGAAAAGTTTGCAGAGTTAATTACAAAATAACATGCCTAAATTACTTCTAGCAGAAGATGAGAGGAGTCTCAATAAAGCAATGAGGTTGTTTTTACAAACCTTTGAAGGGCTATATGTCGAATCTGTGTTTGATGGTGTGGAGGCAATGGCAGCTATTGAGAAAGACCCACCAGACCTTATTGTCTTAGATGTGAATATGCCCCACAAAAACGGATACGAGGTAGCGGATGAGATTCTGGCCAATGACAATCTCAAAGATGTGAAGATTTTGTTCTTAACGAACTTGTGCGCAAATTTTGCACGAAAGGATCTCATCAAACACAAGAATATAACTCTTGTTTGTAAGGCAGAGACATCAATGGTAGATGTAAGAAAACTTATTAGTAAACTATTAAATATATGAAACCAGAAGGAAAAATAATGTATAGACCACTTAACAAGTGGAAGATTAACCAACACTTCGGTGAAAATTCAGTCTGTATTTCAAAAGACCCTAATGCTAAAGTTAAATACAAATGGTGTGACGGGCACAACCCACCACAGGGCTGGAGATCAATCTATGGTGACGCTGGTCACAGAGGGATAGACCTACAATCAGGGCGCTGGAATCCTTGCTACGCAGCTCAAAGGGGTAAGGTTGTTCACATAGATAAAAACGAAAAAACTGGCTTTGATGTAAGAATTCAGTCAACAGAGCGCGGTTTTACTTTTAAACACATTTACGAGCATTTAGAGAAATGGAACGTAGAAGTGGGTCAGGAAGTTAAGACAGGACAGCTTATAGGTTGGACAGGCAATACAGGATATTCTACGGGTCCCCATCTCCACTACCAGTGTGAAGACGCCTATGGTAAGCCTTTTGATCCTGCCCCATACATGTATGACATTCCTGCTACACGAATATTCAAAATGAACTCAAAGATAGACCACATCAAACAGCAACTTGAAGTTGTTAAGGTGGGGATAACTGGAATAAAAAAGAATAAGGAGGTGTTAAGCTATTTTTAATTTTAATGTTAGAATAGCTAAGGAACCAAAGGAGGGATAAGTGGAAAACAATAGACATCACAAAAAGCCTCGATCAAGAGGAGGCAAGCGTTACGTCAACGGTCACCACAACATAGTCAAAGTTTCTGTGGTAAAACACAGAGCATGGCATACTTTATTCGAGAACCTAACACCCCAGGAGATCTGTGCAATCATCAACCAAATCTGGCTTGATCCAGATCACAAGTTCGTTTGCACGAAACGCGAACGAGGAAACTCAGCCCGAAGAGGGAGAAAGGTACAAGATGAGTAAGATAGACAAAACCTGCCAAGCAATTGGCTCGAACACCTACACTCTCTTTCAACTCGCTTTCGAGTGGTACAGAAAGAAAAGTGACCCAGAGGCAGCTCGCATGTTTCATAACGGATACCTCAATGGGTGTAAGCCACCACACTTCGTCCTCAATTACTGTGATATGGTACTTGAGAAGGACCGAGAGCCTGATTGGCCAGCACGTATCGTGCCAATCATGTAACCTTTAGCCCTCCTTATGGGGGGCTTTTATCCACAAGCTATTTTTAATTTTAATGTTAGAATAGCTAAGGAACCAAAACAGGAGGAACTATGAGTCCCTTAGAACAAACAGCAAAGTATCTTGACTGCTCTGAACAGCAAGTCTTCAAGCTGGCTTGTGAAAGCCGTCCCAAAGACAATAGGTCTTACATGGGTGAGTTTCGTAACTATGTTCGATCCAGCCGTGTACCACTCTTCGTATTGGAGTACTGCATCTCCATCAACAAACAAGCCACCCTTCTAGAGGTATGAAAGATGGACAAACCCACGAAAGCTGCACTGATTCTTGGCGTCACAGTCAAAGGAATCTTCGAGATCGCAAGCGAGAAACACAAACATCGAAACAAAGACATCAAGTGGAAAGAAGTCTACAGGCGTTACAAACACGCTGGCGTGCTGATGCTTTTCGTCTCTGATTTCTGTGATGAGGTGATTTCCTATCACGAACAAAGAAACGCTCAACTTATTCCCTGTATTTGAACACTAGCCCTCCTTGTGGGGGCTTTACTTTACCTGTGGATAGTGGCTACACTAAATATGATATTATATACACATGAATGGCGAAAAATCCTTTATACTCCCAATAATAAGTATGTTATTTGTGTGGGGTTTCGTGTTATTAGTCCTAAGTAAATTATTTCATGGATGTTCTTAAATGTCATGGGTGCGGGAAGAAATTATCAAAGTATAAAAAGAAGTGGTGCGGCGGGAGGTGCCAAAGTAAAACAAACAATCCAAAAGCCAGTCGTAAACTACAGACCAGGAAAAGAATGGTAGCCTATTGGTCTGACCAGTTTTCAAAAGGATCAGTGCTGTTTGAAAAGTACAGAAAAGAGATAAATTCACTTTTATAGTGTATAATTAGTATTATGCAGAGATTTAATGAAATGATGAAAGGTAAGAAGACTTTTCTTGGTCTTGTTGCTAATAAGTAAGACTGTTGTGCCCTAAACGTAAGTTTGGGGACTCATATTGTCCTTTATTTATATTGAGGGCACAGCTAGTTTTGCTGTAGATCTGGTTTTTTAAGAGCGATACCTCTTAACGTCACAAGAAGACCCTTTGGGGTTTTTTTGTTACAATAATTAAATGAAAAAAAATAAATGGGGGTTTCACTATGTCCCTATACTAAATGATGAGTATGGTGTGTTTTTGTGCTTTGACCCGTACAAGAAAACATATAAAAAAGTACAAGCTTATTTCAGTCATTCAAATTCACTCCTTGGAAGTGAGTATGCCGAAACAGATGACTACGGAAGAACATTCTTGAGTGAGAACACAATGCCAGTTATATGGGTGGATAAGAAGGAAAAATACGCTGGTCTCGCGACGCTTTCACACGAAGCTTGCCATGCAATAAGGGACATATTTGATTTTATAGGACAAAAGGATATACCAGATGAAATATTTGCTCATTCCGTGGGTGCGGTTGTTAGGTATGCTCAAAATAAAAAAATGCTATAATGAAGAAAGGAAAGACTCATCTGAGCAGTCTGTGTGGAAAAATAAGTACAACCTCTGACCTTCATGATAAAGACTCAGGAAAATCATGATACGTAGGTAGATGTGAGGGCGTTCCGTATTCCTTAAAGTTGCCCCTTAACAGGGGTTTTCTTTATGTGGATAGCCATCTTACAATTTAATGTTATGCTTTATTTATGAAAGATAAATTTTTAGAGTTAGTAGATTTATGTGGAGATAATTTTGGAGAGATTAAAAGATTCCAAGATAAAGACGGTGTTAAATGGGTGGCAAAGACAGCCAAGCAAGAAGTTTGGTTTATCGGGGACACACCAACAGATGCTGTTCTAAAGATGCTCGACTATCTTCACGATCAGAAGTAAAATATAAATAAGACACCCGCAACAAATTAATCACCTCTTAGCAATAAGATAAGTGAGCGGGTTGGATAGGCCATACAACAGTTTGTATTATCGGTATCGTCCATTGATGTATTATCAAACGAAAACCTATCTCATCTACCCTGGTTTCCAGGGTGTAGCGATCAATCTGACGATCCCTACACTTTGGATGTCAGCTGTGGATAACCAATACCAAACATCTGCTATAATAAGCACAGCGATTGACTGGTACTTGGTCGTTACAACTATATCCTCTTGTGGGGTATTTTTGTTTGTTACAGCTCAATTTTGGGGTAAATATGCTACTATTAGGGTGGCCCTGTCGAGGGCACAACTTAGAAATAATATAAAAAATCATTTCTTTGAATTAATGCAGAGAACCGCTATTCGACACAGCGGTTTTTTGTTTGACTTCCTTTTTGACGTACGTGACGATATACGTCACTAAAATAGTGTGGTATAATAATATATAGAAGGAGGTGGTTAAAATGAATTATCGAGTAGTCTTGCTCATCGAGTTCGCTATTTGCGCAGCAGCTCTCGCGATCTGCTTACGTTACGTACTCGTAACACACTAACAAATTGGGGTCTCACGGCCCCTTTTCTCTTGACAAATAACCCATAAAGGTATCTAATTAATATGTGGGACAAAAACCACATTGTATACATTCAAAAACAAGATGTTTAATACATCCGTAACGCCTCCGAAAGGGGGCCTTATGTTATCCACACCCCCACATCACCATTGATGTATAATGTAGTAATGAATATAGAAAGAAAATGGGCTATGCCTAGCCATAAGACCTTTTCAATAAAACCAATAAAGGAATTGCTGGAGGAAGAATTCGCAGGTGAGTATATTGATCCTTTTCCGTTCCCTTTTGAAAGAGACGCTCTTGAATATTTGAAAGAGATACAGTCAGATAGTGTTAATCAACTTGCTTTTGACCCACCATACAGTCCAAGGCAAGTAAAGGAAATGTATAGTAATGCTGGTTTTGCATATACCACAAAAGCTAGCTATTGGTCAGAATTAAAGAACGAAATACAAAGAATAATGAAAAAAGGCGGTAAAGTTATTTCCTTTGGTTGGACTTCACAGGGTATGGGAAAAAATAGGGGTTTTAAGATAACCAGAATCCTTCTTGTTCCCCACGGAGGAAATCATAATGATACTATTTGCACAGTAGAAACTAAATTATGAATCAAATCTCAATTGATATATCACGCTACATGGAAGTAAAGGAAGAAAAAGGGGCGAGCAGAAGAAAGGACGCTCTTAAATACTTCTTTGATGCTGTAGACAAAGAAAGCGAGGAGATAGGTTGGAAATACTTCGACAAGAAGACTCAGAAATACAAAAAGCTAAAACCTATCAACCGTGTTGCATACAGTATAAAAATGAATATGGTATTTAAGGATGTAGAGGAATTAAGAACCTTTTACAGTGAGTGTAGAGCTTATCAGTTGAAACATGGGTCTTTCAGTCGGAGATTTTATGGAGGATTCCATAAGCAGAACTGGGGATAAGTAGACTTGTTGACTTTTTAAAGTAGGTGTATAATATAGTTATGAAATTAGGAATAGGTTACATTTTCAATGTAGGTATAATAGAAGACGCACTTGTTGTTTCTTCTCCAATTCCTATATTTCATACATTAGTCCCATTGCGTTAATTCGTAGTGGGTTTTTTGGTGTTTGATAGTTGAATAGTCGGAGTCTCGAATGGAGTAATTACCAGGGAATATAGAATTAACTAAAATTTGACTCAGCCGCGGCCTATCGAGAGACAAAGCATATCTATAGGTGCTGTAAGGTGTTAGGGGGTAATGACCCGTGTGAACTTACGGTCAATCGATAGGCATAGGGGACAGTAACTGTAAAAAGCGTCTGTCGTACTTTAAGACTCCGAGTATCCAGCTATTAAGCAAATAAAAACGGTCAAAAACTATCGTCTAGGGCAACCGATATAAAAGAAGTCCTTAAACATAAAGAGATAGGGAATAAGAGCCCCTCCTCTGAAAGTAAAAACAAAGAGCGTTCTAGGTGTTTATGAGAACGCTGGGGAAAAAGTGTTTCACCCATTTCCACTCCCAGCCTTTTAATAAGCATCGAGCCCGCTTTTCCTAAAAGATATCCTTAGATATAAGTAGTGTTATACAGAACTAATCTTCAACAGAACACCACACTACCTAAGAGGGAGGATAAACATTAGGCCTTGACCCGACATACCGCAGCGCCTTCCATTAATTAATTAAGAGGAAATGGGGAAGAATTATCAAGATTACAAACATAAATTAAACAATCATGGATAAAAAAGAACAAGTAGAAAAAAAGATCAGACAAGCATGCCCTGAATTAATGGAGTTGAGTTTTGGGTGTCTTGCGATGTTTGGAAAAGGGGTTACTAGTGATAACGGAGAGTACACGATATTAAGAGTTTTAGAAGAATCTATAGACTGTGTTTGTATTGAAGATAAAGAATATAGAGTAGCAAGATTTCATGGAGAGACATTACCGAAAGAGTTTGAAATAATAGGCCATCCAATCCACCTTGAGCATGTTTTGAGGGCTGTAGACAAACACTCGCAAAACAATGAAATTGACGTGAATAAGATTTTTAATATAGACGGACAGCCTAAATGGTCAGAACCTCTTTTGTTGATCGGAAAAATAATAGATAATTATGACCTCTTAAAACCTTTTTCAGAACAAGACTTGAGCGTTTATAAGCTATTAGATGAGATATTATGAGTATATATAGAAAATATCGAGGTGAAATAGAATTTTTAGTGGCAGTAAGTATTGCGTTATTTATTGCATTTATGTTCTTCTCTTTTGGTGTGGGTATTTCTGGGGGTGCTTATTTAGATAAAGAAGAAAGATGTGAGTACAATTCAATACTAACTCGATTTAACCCTGCTTATTTTATAGGGTGTGAGCTAACAGAACCTAGATATGAGTAAAAAAACAATAGAAGTACCAATTTCATATATAAGACGATTAAGAGAATATGTGGATGATCTTAGTAGGGCAAAAAATGATCATGAAATTAATCAAGCAAGAATCAGACTGGATGGATTTTTAGAAGGATTAGAATCTACTATAGATATAGAGTAAGGAATTAATATCATGAAAGAAATAATACAAAAGAGAGAGGAGGAGTTTGAAAAGGCTTGGCATGGACAGTTGCATACAGAAGAGTCTGGGTGGGATGAAGATCACGATAATTTCTTGGTGTTTACTAGCTCTTTCCAAAAAGAAACAGTAAAACAAGTGCTAGAAGCTATTGTTGTACAAACTGCAATCGATAAGATCTTCTATGTTGAGAGGGAGGAAGAAGAACTAAAAGCTATTCATTTAGGTCAGTATATACACAGAAATCAATCTGAAGATAGAGACGTTAACATGAAAGATGGTTATGTTATAGCCAAACAAGACACAATCAACAACATTAAAAAACAAATAGAACAATTATGATAAAAAAACTAGAAAATATTCCAGTAGATAATTTATCAGAAAGATTTCCTACTCCTCAGGAAATAGTCGATAAGCTCAACGAAGTAATAGAGCACATCAATGAAGAAGAACCAGAAGTTTTTAGCAGCAAAGATTTTGAGGAGTGGAGTTCTGGAAAGCTAGAAGTGCCAACAAGGGACTGCCCCACATGTAATAAAGTTAAAGATATATATGGAATATAAAGAAATAAGAAAAGCCCTCAAAGGTATAGCCAAAGATAAAAACATAATCAGAGAAGCAGCAGAATTATCAAGTAAAAAACAAAAAAAGATGAGCTTAGACGCACAAATACTTAAAACACGAAAAGCCCTCAACGTCCCCGATGACCTAAGAATCTGTCAGCATATTTGTAATGTGATGAGGAGGTATAAGGAGTCAATGACTGTCATAACAAGAATAAATGGCCAGACCACAGAAACAATAGTACAAGGCATAGACATATACCATGTAGAAGATGAGGAGTTTATAAAAAAATTAAGTAAGTAATTATGAGATATCTAATACACGTAATCAGTCATTGGTTTCCGATGTGCTACGACAGTCGATGTAAATATTGTAAGAGAGTTTTATAAGTAAGATAAGTAAGTAAATGGAAGTTTTTGTGAGGAGTTTATAAGTAAGTTAGAAGAAGCTGATGAGCCACGGAGGAATGGAATAAGATGTGGTGTTGATTGCATAGGAGGTTGCGGAGATGAGAGGTGTGGATAAGTGAGTTGAATGAATATCCATACATGCTAATATGTATATATAGTTCAGCGACCTTCTGGCCAAAGACCCTTATAAAAACCATTCATGGTAAGGCGAGGCTTGGGGAATCGTCAGGAACCTGGTTGCTGAAACCCTTACGAGGGAGTTCGGAGGCTAGGTTCAGTGCATACGTACGTGCCCTGAACTTAGTCATAAATAAAATATATGTCAGAGACAAAAACAGATTGTAACCACGAATGGACAGAGAAAAACCACTACACCTTCTCTTCAAAGGGGGAAAAGGTTCACGAAGACACTCTTTTCAGGTGTTTAAAGTGCAAGAAAGGAAAACTAGTAGAAGATAAATAAAATGAAAATACGAGAACCATTTAAAAACAAAGAAGAGCAAGAGACCTTCGAGAAGAAATCCCGAGCAGGCAGTTTAGGTTTCCAAGCTCAAAGGGAAAAATACGAAGACGTAGGATCAGAGATGAGTAGACGATCAAACCTTTACTGGGATTCACCAGCAGGGAAAGCGAGGAAGGAGCAGATGAGAAGGAAATAGGTTATCCACAGTTCTGCTTGCATATTCAAGCAAAAGATATATAATATAAATAACTTATTAGAAATAAGTATTACAAGTTAAGTTAAAAAGTATGAATACTTACACAGCATTGGAGCTTCACGCTCGACTAAAGTATCTAACCCTCACAGGGTACGATAAAGAGGAGGGATACATGTTTATCGGAGATGATAAGCAATGGACTCTATCAGAGAACTACATCGATTGCGGTGGAGAGTTTTGTGATATGTGTCACAGGGTCGAATGTAGTTGCGATGATGAATATAATAACCAGTTTTAATATGAATATAAAAACAATAATGGAAAACATTGTGGAGTTAGCCAGCGAGAACATGACCGAAGATGGAATACATCATGATGATTGGCCTGATAGGGAGCATGATTTCGTGGAGTATGTGATGGATGAATTATTAGAAAATTTTGAAATAGAAAAATAATATGAGTAAAGATCTAAAAGAGAAAGCAGTAGACATTAAGGGTAAAAAATATGTCCTTGTATCAGATAGAATTATCTACTTTAACGAGACATACAAAGACGGTGCTATAAGCACAGAATTAGTGTCGCCAGTAGAATCGCCCACAATTGTGATAAAAGCGTCTGTACGTCCAGATTTGAGCCAACCAGAGCGTATTTTCACGGGGTATGCACAAGAAGTTGTAGGTGATGGGTTTATTAATAAGACAAGCGCACTAGAGAACGCAGAAACGAGTGCAGTAGGTAGAGCTTTGGCAATGATGGGAATTGGGGTGATCGACTCTGTTGCGAGTGTAGATGAGATAAATAAAGCCAATAACAGGACAGCCCAAGGAACACCAAATGTATCAGCACCTAAACCAACAACAGATGCAGTCGGAGGATTTAGTCTTTAGGGAATACGAGAAGGCCATAAAGGCCTCTCAAACCCTTGAAGATTTGGAATATGTGGAAGATAAACTACATACCACAAAGAAAATAAATCGCAGGTTAAAGATCAACAGACAACTTATCCTTAAAGTCTGTGGAGACATAACGAATAAGCGTTATGAATTAATAAATAATCTAGGCATTCAGCCTTTCTAAAAATATGGAAGAAAAAAAAGACGCAGTATTTCCCGATGGATTCATAGTTAAACGACCAGGAGAGAATGTTCCTGATTTCGTTAAGGGGAAAATATCAGTAAAGGTCGATGAGTTTAAAAAGTTTCTTGATGCACACGAAAGTAATGGATGGGTGAATATGGACTTGAAAGTTTCACAGAAAGGCGTGTTGTATACACAACTAAACACATGGAAGCCAAAGACAGAAACACCTGTGAACGACAATCAGGCTCAAGCTGAATACAACGAACAGCCAATTCAAGGGGAAGATGTGCCTTGGTAAAATGACACCAGAACAACTATTAGAAAAATACCCTGAAGCCAAAGAAAACCCTCTCAAGTATGTTGTAGAGCATCTTATGAGGGTGAAGGGTTGGGGGTTAAAAAGCGAAAAGGATTTCTTTGAGACAAGTAT
>Ga0208299_1000476_pt1 | contig 37344 bp, 43 predicted proteins | sample 15_taG_FD_184089 | JGI IMG/M metagenome (GOLD analysis project Ga0208299, IMG submission 184089) | Marine viral communities from the Subarctic Pacific Ocean - 15_ETSP_OMZ_AT15312 metaG (SPAdes) (version 2) | ecosystem: Environmental > Aquatic > Marine > Oceanic | place: Pacific Ocean | collected... | reverse complement strand
AATGTCTGTGGAAAAAATTAAAATGAACAGTAGTGTTCATGCGGCCTTTATAGAGTTTTTACGCCAACAAGGTGAACCATTGGAGAATTAAAATTAAGGTGAATAATATGAGTTGGAAAGAGCAATTGAACAAATCGCCTCAAGTAATAGAACAAAGAAAAAAAGAATTTAAGTCGGACTTGGATATTATAAATGAGTTTGTTAAGATTGAAGATTTTGAAAAAGTTAAAATTAAACTGTATGAATTATTAAAAGATGTAGAGAGTTTGGAAGAATTAACAACGCAGTTTACAAGGGAGATGGTGGAAGAATGACAGAAGATACAAGACAAAAAGAAATACGATTAGTAAAAGAATTAGCAAAACTAAAACAGACAAGAGCCCTACAAGATAATAAGGTTACAAAACAAAGAGATTTTTCTCTCGGTGGTATTGACCCTAATACAACACATAAGGCAACACATGGTTCAGCCGATGTTCCCGATGCAGTATTACTCCCCAAGAAAAAAACTCAGCGAATTGCACGAAGCCCATTTTGAGGTGAAACTATGCTTACTATTATTTCATCGGACATTAGAAAGACATTAGAAATGAGTACCCTTGATGAAAATACTATGCGACTTGTGAAAAATAAAGCCTCTTTAGATGTAATTTCTAATTCGCTTCAAGAAAATATTAATGCCGACAACTATACTCAATATAAGAGATTGATAAAGGCCGCAGAAGAAAAAGAAGTTGAAGATGAAGAAGAAAGAAGGAAAAAGGAAGATGATAAATGGAAGGAGAGTATTAAAGACCCTAATGAAGAACAGCCATTAACAGACAAAGAAAATGATGCAAGGGCAGATGCGGCTGGAAAAGAAAAAAGGGAGAAACAATTGAAGGAAGTGGAATGGCAAGATAAACGGATGGCGGATTGGTTAAATTATTTTAAATTACTTGAAGAAATTATTCCTCCTGAACACCACAATAGAAAATCTATTCTAAAATTGATTGTAAAAATATCAAAAAATAAAAAACAATCAAATAGTTTTTTATGGACTTTAGATACTATAAATAGGGGAAGAAGAACTATCCAAGATAAAGTAGGGGCAATAGAAGGGAAAAAGGTACTTAACGGTACTACCATAGATGTTGCTAAAATGGAAAATGATATTAGAGAAATTCTAAAAATAGAAATAGACGGTGTGCCTTTATTATCCCCTGATGGAGATGGGTCGGGTTTCTTGTCTGACCTTCATTTTGAAATATATGATGTGCCATCAGTCTTAAAAACTAAAAAAAATATAAAAATATATGAAAACGCACTAAAAGAACATAAAAAACTAGCCCGAAAACTAGAGGAAAGGAAAAAGAAAGAAGAACAGGAAGAAGAAGAAGAACAGGAAGAAGAAGAAGAACAGGAAGAAGAAGAAGAACAGGAAGAACAAGAAGAAGAACAACAAGAAGAAGAAGAAATGAGTGATGTTCTTTACATAGAGGAATATACTAAATTACAAGAAATACTTAATGCGGATATGAAATCATTAAATAGAACCATTACAGGATTCAAACAAAACATTAAGCAAATAGAAGCGTTAAAAAAAATTAATATTAAAGAAACAAAAACAGCCCTAAAAACAAGAATTAAACAAATTAAGGAAGAAATGCCAACTCCTGTTTCTCACATGGAGCCGGAGGAATTTCAAGATTTCATACAAGGGAAGGAAAATAAAGAAAGAGGATATTACATATCTTTAGGGATGGAACTTAGTAGGGCGGAATATGAACTTGAGAGATTAGACGAAAGACAAGTGCCACCAAGTGAAGATTTAGAAATTGCTTTAGCAGATGCACAAAGCACTATGGATTATTTACAAAAGAAACAAAAATATATGAAGTTAGAATTAGAGAATCAGGCAAAAAAAGTTTTTAATCAAGAATTTAAAGTTATTGTTAACATTTATCTTGGTGATAAGTCATTAATGGCTCAGATAGAAAGACTTAATAAAAGAATATTAAACCACAAAAGGCACAACAACAGACTTAAAACACAACATATTAAAATAATACGAAAGATTGTTGGGTTGCTAAAGCGAGAAAACGAACAATTTGCGGAAGTAGTAGATACTTTTAGTATTATTGAAGAAAGTTATGTAGGGCAGAAAGGCAAGAAGAAGAAAATTTTGAGGCTTGAAGATGGAGGTAAGTCAGTAGAGGTTTTTGATGCAGTTGATAAAGTTAAAGAGGTAATCACGGAAAAATTAAAGGAGCCTTCTCTAACAGAAGATGATGCAGAACAATTGCACCGATACATAAGACGATTAACTGCCATAACAGAACAAATTGCAGATGCAGATGCAGATGCAGATAAATTACAAAAAGAAATTGATAAAATTAACAAGCGCATAAAATATGCACTTGAAGCAATGGAGGAATAACAATGAGTTGGGAAACAATACTTAAAGAAAAAATAGAAAAGGAAAATAGCAAGGTGCTTGAAAGCCTTGATGTAAAACAACGAAAGACATTAAAGAAAACAATGCAAGCCGCCGAGCCAAGTGAATATTTTGGACAGGATTTTACTAAACTTGGGGAATTGATTGATATGCTTAAAGACTTAGAATTAATCAAAGCAGATAAGAAAATGAACAAGAGGTTAGTAGTAATGGATGAGGCAAACCTTGATATTGTTGCTTCTGCTGGCAAACTCCGTAAGGAATACGAAACTTTGTATAGGCAACTTCGGGGAATAGTATATCCAAAGAGAAAGGGGGATTTAAGAGATGAGTGAAAATACAGAAATAGTTATGCTATTAAAAGAATTAGTTAACCGAGTTAGAGAATTAGAAAAGGTAGCATACCACAATGATAACCTTTTAATGAAAAGTGGTTTTGTTGTAGTGGATAGCCCTACACCAAAGATGCAGAACTCAGTAGGAACAGTAGGTATGGATGATATTACTAAAATGTCATTTGATGATATGGCGGATATGATTTCAAAAATGGAGTGAGATAAATGGTAGAAAGAATGACAAAAGAAGAAGCATTAGTGCAAAGGGCAATAAGAGCCGCAAGAGTAGCGAAGCAGAATTTAATTGATGCTGATATAGACCAACTGCCCTTTGATAATGAAGAAGAAGAAGTTAAGGTTAAGAAGCCTAAAGTAGAAAAGGTAACTACTAAAATTGAAAACAATGACGGGACACATTCGGGCTACGGTCTTGCTGGAAACCAATAGTGTGTGATAGTATGCCCACTTCCGGCCTATTACTTGAAAAAGATTCTCCTATTTCAAACAATATAATTAATCTTTTTGAAAAAACAAGAGTAGCATATCTTTCAGCAAAGGCTGACTCTAAAACATATAGTGGTAGGTGGCGCAAAGCCATTGAAAATATTCAAAACGAATATGAGGATTTAGATGCAATGGGAAACCAACTACATCAATTCCTCCAAGAAGAAGATATTACTTCTAAAGATGCTATGAATGTTGAGAGTAGTATTGCAAGTAACATATATGAAGGAATAAAAAATCTAAGGTTCACTTCGGATGAAGTGCAAGACCCCTTCGCAAAAGAATTCAAAGATAATGTATTGGAACATTTATTGGATTCTCCCGAAGTCATGGCTAAGTTTATCCATTATGCACTTAGAGCCAACACAGATACTTTACCCAAAGAAGCATATGCGATTAAGGATATGGAAGAAGATACCTTAACTAATAATCTAAAGGGTATGGACTTATCGCTAAAAGACATACCTCTTTATATTATAGAACATTATGGAGATGGGAAAGACTCTAAAAAAGTAGAGAGTAAGTTTAAGGGAGGTCTTTCTCTATTAAAATTAATTTATTTGTCTAAACATAGTGAAGAAGAATGGAATAAACTTCTTGATATTAAAATTGAAAAGGCACAGAAATCAAATGAGGAAAAGGCAATTATTGATTTTATTGTTCCTAATAAACCAATGTATCGTATATTTGAAATAGACGACATAAAAGAACTAAAAGGTTTCTCCGGTGAATATGTAGTGCAAGAAAAATATGATGGGATGAGAATACAAATACACAAAATAGACAACAAAGTAAAAATATTCTCTTATAACGAAAAGGACATTACAGAAAAATGCAAGGAACAAGTAAAGGTGCTACAAGCAAAACATTTTGGTAATTGTATTTTAGATGCAGAATTAATTTTATTTGATGGAGATGAAGCCCTACATAGAGCAGACACCATTTCGCATGTTTTCAAAGACCAACACAAAGAAGGTATTCTAAAAGCACATGTATTTGATATTATGCGACATGAAGATAGAAACTTATTAGAAGAACCATTGAGGGACAGAATAAACATTCTTTTTCATAATTACTCAGCACATTCGGATGAACTACTTGCATTCCCTTCAAAGAAAGATACTCGCATTGCAGACACAATAAAAGATGTTGAAGAATATTCTAAAGCCATTATGGAAATGCCCACAAGCGAAGGAGTAGTTATTAAAGACATAGAATCTACTTATTTCATCGGTACTAAGAAAAATCCTAAATGGATTAAATGGAAGAAGTTTGTTGATTTAGATTTGATTGTTCTTGATAAGAAGAAAACTAAATCTAATATGTTTAGTTATACTTTAGGTGCAGGGCCAGCCGAAGGAGAAGGTAAATACTATCAAGAGATTAATGGAATAAATTATCTTAATGTTGGAAAAGCAACCAACACCAAACTTGTAGTTGATATTGGAGAAATACTTAGAGTAAAGGTTGATGAGGTAAAAGAATCCAAAGACCGCTTTACTATTTACAATGCTAACCCAATTGAAATACCCGAAGAAGCCCTACCGGAAAAAATAATTACATTGGAATTATTGGCTAAGGACACTAAACCTTCTCTTAAGTATAAGGCTACTGCTTTAGAAAAAGGCATTAGTATTACAGACTATATTCACGGTGAAGCGATTCTAAAATCTATGGATGGTTTTATTCTCTATGAATTTGAAGATAACAATTTAATGTCTAAGAATGCTATGGCTAACTTAGATTTGTGGAAAAACCAAGCAGAAGAAATAATGAAAACTAAACAAAGTGAACTAACTTTGAAAGTGTTTCAATATCTAAAAAATCAAGGGGCTAAAACAATTAAAGAAATACATAATCAATTAGTTAAAACATATCCTAACCACTATGAAGATATATTAGAAAGTAATATGAGTAAGGTTAAAGATTGGTTTAAGCAAAGAGAAGGTATTTCATATGATGAAGCAACTCATAAACTATATGCGGAAGAAGATAAAATAATGCTTGATTCAATTATTAAGTATGAAACTCCTGAAACACACCGCAAAGGCACTTTTAAGGTGTATTCTCGTAAAGATGATGATTTGGTTTTAGCCATTAAGATAGCAGATGAGGCTTTATATTGGAATATAGATATAAATAATGATGATGATATATTTGCATTGTTTGGTAAAGCAAACAAATTCCCCGCAGAAGTAGCGACCCAAGTTTCTAAAGATAAGATAATAGATGAAGGCGATATTGAATTAGGAATACAACGAAGTGGGTATCACGAATACATGCTTAGTGGAAATAAGTTTGAAACAAAAATGCATTTTAGAGTAATTGAAGTAGATGATAAAAAAATGTGGCTAACTTGGACAGGCTATAAACAAGAACCGGCAGACCAAGAAGGTGATGAAGGCATTTGGGATATTACTCAAGATAAATATGCTAAACTGAAAATAAGGTAAAGTATTATATAGTCAATTAAAGAACGGACATAATGAGAAGAATGACTTCTGCTATTCTTACTCGGCAACATTGCGACTTTAGAATACTAAAAAGCGAAGAACTAATGATAGGGGGATATGCAAGCATAGAAATTGTGGATAAGCAAAACGACTTAATCACACTTGAAGCCTTGAAATCCGCCGCTAATCAATTTATGGAGAAGGACAATTTTAGAAATGTAATGACAAACCATTCAAATGTGCAAGTAGGAGAAGTAATACCAAGTTATAGAGATAAAAATGGAAAACTATGGAAAACAGATGTGGATGATGTAGGGTTTTTTGTAGTAATAAAATTAAGAGATGATATAGAAAAAGCAAAGGAAATAAATAGAGGAATTCGCAAGGGAACATTAAGGTCTTTTAGTATAGGTGGACAGGCAATACAAAAAGTAAAGAAAAAGCACGAAGAACTAGGAGAATATAGCGAAATCAGTAAATTAGAACTGCATGAAGTAACTATTTGTGAAAAAGGAATTAACCCCGAAGCGAGATTTGACATATTAAAACAAGAACAAGGTGAACAAAAAATGACTAATAAATTAGAAAAAGCATTAGAAGAACTTGACACTCTATTAGAGGAAGTCAATACTCTAAGAAAGGAAGAAGATTTGGAAACTGCCGAAATCGTAGAAGATATGGCCGTAGAAGATGAAGAAGAAAAGACTGAATATGATGATGAGGAAATGAAGGCTCGTACATCTCTTGACGCTGGCGTTATTGAAGATGGTGAACCGGCAGACCGTGTAGTTGTTAATAACGGAAACCCTACTAATAGTGGGCAAGCCGCTACAACTGTTGTAAAAGCATTTGAAAATAGCGAAGTAGGTTCTTTGAATCTTAACCCTTCAAATATTGAAAAGGCATATGTGGAATTCCGTGAAGAACAACTTGAAAAGTTGGCCTACACTAACCTAAAGAAATCCTTTGAGGCTCGCTTTCAAGAAGAAGTTTCAAGCCGAAACGATACTCTTGCAAAGAGCCAATACGATGCTCAAAGCGAAGTTGCTACACTAAAGAACGAACTAGCAGAACTCCGAAAGAGTTTTACAAATGATAAAGAAACTATTCTCAAGGCACAGACCGAAGCATCGGCTTTACCCGAAGGCTTCCCTACAACAATGGATGCAATTGCAGACATGAGTTGGGATGAAATTGGAAGGTTTGTTTAATTGAGGGGTGATGAAATATGACAGGATATATAAACACAATTAGAGATTTAGAAGCAGAAGCATACGGTTTTTCAAGTGCTTTTGGTGGAAACGATGTATTGAAACAAGCAGGTGTTGTTCAAGGATTACATACTGCACACGATACCGCCGCAACTGCGGCTTCCGGTGTTACCGGAATAGGAACAACTGCCGGACTTTACAATGTTCTTTACGGACAAAAAGTTTGGTCTATGCTAAACCGAGAAGTTAATGCACTTTCTATGATTGGAAAGAGGCCATATTCTTCAAGTGGTTGGAGAGTTTTGAAAGCCCGACCCTTTGGTGGTAGTGGAAATACTATAGCCGGAGCAGTTGGTGATGGAAGTGGAACAGGCGGAATAGGTAGTGCTACACCGTTTGCTGATGAAATTGGTGGCGTTCCTGAAAATGCAGGTCTTTCTACTGCGGCAGATGGTCTTGGTTCAATGGCTCCAACATATGCACAATTGTTTATGAGCCCAAAGATTGTAGCGCATCAGTTTGACTTCTCGGAATTGGCTATGGAAATGGCTAAGATTGATGATGGAGTTGGCGACATTAGAGCACAACTTCGCAAAGATATGGGGATAGCACATGCAGAAGCACAAAACATGATGCTTGTTATGCCTTTGGAACATTATGGTGAAAGCACAAACTTAGGGGATATTGAAAGAAACTATACTTCATTAAATAAGATTGTAACAAGCCGAGCAGAAATTCTTGCTATTGACGGTGGGGCTATTGCAACTGATACCGCAACTAACTCAAATAATCTTGGAAAGATTTACGGTGATGAGCGTTTCACCGCCGCATCTTTCTTAGATGCAGAAGTTGATTATGGGGCTTCCTATGCAAGTACCGCAGTTCGTTCTTTAACATTAACTTTACTAAATGACATGATTCGCAGACTCCGTGTTGCAGGTGGTTCACCAAAGGTTATTCTAACCGGATATGATACCATCCAAGCAATTGCAGACTTACTACAAAGCCAAGAGCGTTTTATGGATAGAAAGCAAATCATTCCTACTGTAAATGGTGTGCGTGGAGTAAAGGGTCAAGAAGTTGGCTTCCGAGTTTCAACATACTATGACATACCACTAATCCCCGTAAAGGATATGGCTAGCACAGGAACTGCAACTTCAAAGACAAGCGATATGCTATTCTTAGATACAGACCACATTTGGCTCGCAGTTATGAAACCAACTCAATACTTTGAAGATGGTATCGGCAACGGAAACCCATTTGGTGTTGGTCGTCTTGGAAACCAAGCACTTTACCGAACAATTGGTGAAGTAGGTTGTTCTTTCTTCAAGGGTCAAGGTAAAATTACCAACATTCAATGAGGTGTTTTAGTTGGCATTTACATCAACATTAACAGAAACAGTAGTGATGGGCAATAAGAGAATGTCCTATGGTACTTACACTAATACAAGTGGCAGTACGGGAGGAGAAGTAGATACAGGCCTTTCAAAGGTGGATATTATGTTCACTCAAACAACAGGAGCAGTAGTTCCCGCCCAAACTACATCTATTAACGAAACACTACCCCTACACAACACTAGTGCAACTTCAACCGTTTCAGTAACATTGGTTACTGCCGCAGATAATGTAGGGTTTTGGGTAGCATACGGGATTTGATATAATGGCTAAAGTATGTCTTAGTGAAAATTCACTAATGGATAGGCTAATGTTAAAAACAGGGAATGGGATGAGCGAAATTACTCGCAATGATTCTTGTTCTCTTTCCCCAACCAAAGCAATGATTTATTATGGCGACCCAAACCTTCTAATTACTTTTGAAGAACAGGATAGAGCCGAATTAAAGAACCTTGATGGGAAACTACGAAGTATGGCTTTAGAGGCTTTTAAGGTTGAAGATTGCCCTTCATCTATTTTACCTAAGAAATCAGTTGCTAAAAAGGCAACTAAAAAGGTAAAAGAAGCGGTTAAGTCAGTTATTACTACCGAAGAACAAGAGTAATGTTCAAGTAATACCTTGCTTACCATGTGGTAGGAGAGAGGGAAAATGGCAGATGCAAGCAGAAGTAGCGGGGTCTTATCAGCAACAGGTATTATTGCCGCCCATCCATGTAGGTTGAAAAGTGTTCATGCTACATGTAGGGGGGCAAATGCAGATGAATATATTATCAAAATATATGATTCTAAAGATGCAACATTAACAGGAAATACAGAATTAATTAGAATGGTGTTTAATGGGAATATGCAAGCACAAAATATAGAATATGATTGTCATGGTGTATTAGCAAGAGAAGGTCTTTATTTAGAAATAACGGCTCCCGCCGCTCCAGACCCTAGTTCTCATTGTGCAGTAAGTGTGGAGTTTAATTAATATGCCAGCCTTAAATCACGATACTCGCCTTGTAATGACTATTCTTTTTGTAGGGACAGTTAGCGGAGCAAATGTGTATTTTTATGCTAACTTTGGTTTATCATTCCCGTATGGGGCATTAGAACATGCGGTTTTATTTGGGCTGATTACCGTTGGTTCAATTATGGTAATGAAAGCATTGTTTGATTTATCACTTAATGATAGGATAGAAATGTATTTGCTTGATAGGCGCATTAAACATTATTGGGAAAGAATGTCTAAGGAAGAAGAACAAAGGAATAAACTTAAAGATACTATGAAACAATATTCAAATACTTTTAATATTCCCCAAACTCAAATTACTTCTACTTATGAAACAGAAGGCATAGGTAATGAGTTTTTAGCCGCCCTCCAACCATAGGTGATTAAATGGTATTCACCGGATTTGATGAAGGTGCAATGGCCTACGATTTACAAAGGGCTCATAGTGCAGATATTTGGTTTCTAAAGTTTAGAGCCTATTTTTGGGGTTCATGTGTGGCTTTGTGTGGTTTCTTAGTAGGTAATATTATGGGAGTGTTTGGTGTTAATATCATGGGTGAAATATTCAATCAATTAGGAAACCTATGGCATCATATTGGTGGTTAAATGTGTCTGTTCTCGCAGGGTTCGCCATAGTATTAAGTGAAATGGCTATCTCTTTTTATAAAAGAATACATGCAATACAGTTTGGAGTTTATGGTTCTACTATGGTTGGTAAAACTACTTTACATCATCAACTTAGAACAAGGGGCGAAGTACCCGAAATAAAACATAGAACTGTTGGTTTGCATAAAGGCTCTCGCAAAGTTGTAAAGATAGATGGAGAAGCACATACTCTTAAAACTGCTGATGTTGGTGGTGAGGCTCATTATTGGAAAGAATGGGAAAAAGATATGAGGCTTAGAAAGGTAAGATATGTTATTTTTATGATAGACCATAGACATTTAGATTCACCTGCTAATTTAGACCATCAACTTGCTTGGAAGTTTTTAGTTGATATTATACAAAATAATAAATGGTCTAATAACAAAAAGAAAAAAGAACATGACTACCCTTTAGCCATAGGTATTTGGGCTAATAAATACGATATTTGGAAAGAAAAACACCCATATGAAGGGGAAATGAAAGACCATCCTATCTTTGAACCTTTCAAATATGGTATGCAAAAACTTAATGATAAAGGCATACCATGTTATAAATATATAGTGTCTGCTAAATCACAACCGGAGATGGTTTATCGGGGTATCACCACGATGATAAAGGATTATTGAGGAATGTAAAATGTTTAACCAACAAAATCTATTGATAGATGCTAGCCAAAACGCCCCTAATAAGTTCTTACCCCCTTTACAAAGAGCAAGAGCATGTGGGCCAATTGAAGAATATAAGTTTGCTCAAATCAAACCAAAGAAACAACTTAAAGAAATTAAATTAGTATTACTCCCCGAAAAGAAAAAGTTCATAATCCGATATGGAATGAAGTTTAACCTAAAAGATAGATGTGTAGTCTGTGGTGTTCATAAAGTATGGCAGGGCGGGGATTATTTAAGACCCCCCATACCATTAAGTGATGTTGTAAAAGGTAGGCCACTAAGAGGAACATACTGTGAAAAACATGCAAGTTTACATCGTCAATTAGAAATGTTACAACAACAAATACTTGCAGATGAACATGGTTTAGATTTCAAAGCCTTTGTTCCTAAGCCAAGAATACCCCAAATGTTAAAGCGTGGGCCATTACAGTCATTAAATAAGGAAGATGTATTTTCTCTATCCGCCGCAGGTTGGATTCTAAAACCCCCACAACAAAAAGAAGAAAAACCACTTGAAGAAGTTGTAAGATTAACAATGGAAATGAAGATAGCGGCTGATAGAATTAATACATTGATGGAAGGAGCAAAAGGTGAGTAAGATGGTATTTGGCCCAAACAGAAACGATATAATGGGTGCGGTAAGCGCACAAAGCGATACACAATTTAAGACGATGAATAACTTGCTTTCTTTGCAAGAAAACCATGTGGAAGAATTTTTCCAATATCACGGTCAGCAATTTTTCACTTCAATGGAAAAACTAATTGAAGATGTTGTTGAAAGAGTGGTTAGTCAAATGCTTACTAAATTAGAATTTGTTCAAGATACAACAACAGGTAAAATGTCAGTTCATCCCGATGCTATGAAAGATTATGAAAAAATTACCCAAGAGAATATAGATTTAGATATTATCAATTTACTTAATTCAGCAATTGATAGTGAAGTAATTACTCAGCGTAAGATGGCTAAACAACAATACTTAGAATCACAAGGATTTACAGGTGGACAAAACCCTAATGGTATGCAAGGTGTTCAACAGGCACAAGGACAATACGGACAAGCACAACAAATGTATGGACAAGGACAAGTAGCCATGAATAATAATAGTGGCTACCCTGTTCCTCCAAGTGGACAAGATAATTATGGTAGGCCATATTGGGTGGATGCTCAAGGACAAATGAGTTATGAACCACCACAAAGCGGCCTACATTTAGGTAGTGCAATTCAAAAAGGTGCGGCTTGGGCTAAATGGCTAATGTAAGGTGCTGGTAATATGCATGTTGTAATAGGTGTAGGGCGTGATAGAGAAGGGAAAATTCACATATGGGAAGATTGCCTACCTCTATTAGCAAAGAAAATATATAACGGAGATAGTTATGATATAGATGCTATTGTTGAGGACACAAGGGAATTTATTGAAGCGGGGCAGATAGAGGCTGATGATTTTGATATAGATGAATTTAAGTCAAAAGGCAAAGATATGCTTACAGAAATAAGAGATATGAACCTTGAAACTTTTTTAGATAACTATTCTAATAAAAACCCTATCAACTATGGTAAATTAGCACGAAGTTGGTTAGGTAAATACTTTCATTTCGGACAAGAAGATGGCGCAGAATATGAAACAGGCCAATCAAACTTAGATAATAGAAATTATGAAACTAAACCTTTACTAGTAAAAGATTTAGAAAATGATGAAATTAAAAACAGGTTAGTGGGATATACTATTCCTTCATCACAAGAACAAAACCCCCAAAAGGATAGCGAATCGGCCTCCAAAAACGAAATACAAACATATAAGCGTGTTCCTAACATACTACCTACACATGTAAAGGTAAAAACAAAGGTTAAACTTGAGAATACCAAAAAAGCCAACAGTATAGATATAAGTGTTAAAGGACAGATGGTTATTGATTATGAAGCACATTTACGAAAATACCATGTAGATAATATAAGAAAGGTAAAAAACAAGGGAAAAGCCTCTAAGGTGCATAACATTTGGGAAGAAACAGAAGGTGCGGGAAACTATAAGGATGCACCAATACCACCATTACCCATATTTCACACAAAACCAATCCCTTTAATTAAAAATAACCCCAAGAAAAAAATAAGCGAGGCTATTAAAAACCAAATAGAAACTTATTTGAATAGTCAATTAATGGAAAATATGAGTATTAGGAATGCAATAGGCCCATATTTAGCCCCATATATACAATACGACATTGAGTTTTCATTAAGCGGGGAGGGGGCCGAGAAGGTAGAAGATATGCACTCTCACCAGCCATTCACCATATCTTATAGTAAAACGGAACAAGGATATATAATATCATCTCAAGCAATATTCATAAATATATTTGCGACTCCACTATATGATTTAGTACCTACACTACATAAAGTAGTCCCAAAAGCCGTGAAAGAAGGCAGACAGGCAAAGGATTCTTTACCATATGATGAGGAGTTAAGTGATAGATTAAATGCTATTGTAGGAAGTATAAAAGAAATGACAGAAGATTTGGCGGAGGTTAGATAATGCCTATTGCATTTTCCCCAAGTGATTATACCACTATAAATGCAGACTATTCAACAGGTAAAGGATATTATACTGATGAAGAAGCAGTTGCAGATTTACTACAAATACCAAGTTTTAGTGCTTTAACAAACCCTACTAATACACAAGTTGGTTCAATTATTAAACGAGTTGAGGGAATTATTGACGATAAGATAAATCGTTCCTTTAGGCCAATTTTACACAACCAAGAATTTCATAATTTTGAATTTGCTACCCATCCTTCCGATGTTTACTATGGTGGATATGTAGGGTTTGTTCAACTTAACCATATGAAAGTTAAGAAGATAGTTTCTTTACAGGTTTGGGAAGGTAATTCATATAGAGAATTGGCTTCTGCTCAAGCATCAATTGTTTTAGATAGTAGTGAATATGACAAACTCGCTACAATTAGTTTGGTATTGCCCGATGGTAGCACTACCTTTACTCTTAACGCAAGCACTAATGTAGGGTCAAGTTTGAGTGATGCTAATTTCAATAAGAAGTTTGGTGCTAAGACTACTGCTCAAGAAATTGTAACTTTAATCAATGAACAGTTTCCTTCTAATACTGTGCCTTTTACTAAGGCAGATAATAAAAAAACTTTAACAGAAGATGGTGGAACAGATTTTAACATTAGTGATTTTTTCTTTGCAAGTATTGATGAAACAGATGGCTATAAAATTAATATTTCAAGTTTGCTTATGGGAGAAGATGGCTCGGATTGTACTATTAGTGCTACTGTTTCAAGTGGAACCGTTGCAGATGCAATAACAGTTGAGAGTTTTACCGATAAGCAAAACATGAAAAGAATTGGCGACTTTTGGAAAATAGGACATGAGGGTAGGCTTTTCTTCTTAAAGAAATATCCATATCATAATAATAATTCTGTCATCGTTTCTTATATTGCCGGTGATAGCCGTGTTCCTTCATCCATACATGAAGCCGCCACAAAATTAGTTGCGGCTGAAATAATTAGACATGACGACCAAAGCATTCTTATTGCTGAAACAGGAGCAAACATTACCACTAAAGAAAAATACGATATTCTTAAACAAGAGGCTATGGATATTCTTAATGGAAAGAAAGATATGATTTATTTTATTGATTAATATGTTCAAAATACCAACTGATGAAATAAATAAGTATATTGCTATAGAGAAAGAAAGAAATGAAGAAATGAAAGCAATTTCACTATTATTAGGGGCAGACTTTACATTTTCCGAAGAAGAAATTATAGCCAATGCAGAAGAACAGTTTATGAAAGCAATTCAAAAGAAAGTTGAAAGTGAGGTGGAAAAATGGATGAAGTCAGTCTTTTAATTGATATGTTAGATAGTGTTTGGACAACTTCGGCAACTACTTTACAAAGTGCTGGAACAATTACCTCATCTCATATAGGAAAACCAAACATTGTTGATATTCGCACTATGGAAGCAAATAAAGGAAGTAGGTATGATTTATCTTCTAAGGATTTAATTGTTGTTTTTGAAGATGGACAAACAATAGATTATCCTACTATTGGTTTTGATATTAGGAATGAGTCATATACATTTACAATACACATTAGATGCATTCACGATGAAAGAGCAGGAACAGACGCAGATTACGGCAAAGATAGGCTAAGGGCTTTATACTTGATATGCCGTCATATACTTGAGGGGAAGCGCAAAGGTTATACTGCGGCTGATGGTTCTAAATTCAATCAAGTGTTTTGTGGAACAAGAAGTGAGTCTAATGACCGAAGAAAGCGAATATTTGGATATAAAATAAATGTGGAAACCAAAAGATTTGCGCTCTCAATCCCTTGATTGTATGTATGTAAGGAGAGAAAAGCATGGTAAATAACGATATATTTGTAGGAAGCGGAACGAGTTTAACTTTCATACCGGAAGTTGATTTTTATATTAAACCATTAGCAACTCCTGTAACGGCTGATACAACTGTTAGAATACATACTACTGATATGGGGCAGTTTAGACTTGTAGTAGATATGTATGTTGGTTCTATTATTGAATTTTGGGACACATCAACAGGTCTATTAATTTCAACACATAGAGTAACAGGTAATACTTATGATACTTTTACTTTTCATCCTGCTATTACTGCCGCCACTTATTCATCATCCGATTATTTTATTCTAAAAGGATATGGAAGCCCTTGCCCTGCACCAAAAACATCGTCAATAGCAAGACTACTTTCCGATGAATGGCTAGGTATTGTTGATTCAGCAACATTCCCAAATATTGAAATAGACATGAAACAACATAATCTTTTCATTGGTGGAAGTAGAAACCTTACATTCCAATATAAAGGATTAGAAACTGCAAGTGGTGGGTCTTTTGAGGTAGCGGCTAATCATGGGGCTTGGCTTTATTATACTCTTGGTAAATGTACGGGTGCAACCTCAGCAAGTATCGCCGCCGCAAATAGTGGGGTAACAGATTCCTTTACCGCTACAAGTGATGGTATTTTTATTGATAATGCCGCCCATCTTGAAACAGGCCCAATTTTTTATCGTTCAGTAGGGACAGATTTAGTACCACCATTAATGCCTACTGATGCCTTTGGAAGTATGGACACTATTACAAATCCAACCACTAATTCACATTTAATTACCTATACTTTTGAAGAAGCAAGTGGACATGAATTACCTTCATTTGCATTAGAGAGAACATATTCTAAACTTAGTTCTGCTACTGATACATATTTAACAGAAACAGGTGCGGCCTCCGAAACAGAAAACTTTGTTACTGTAGCAAGAGGAAACCGAGTAAATTCACTTACTATAACAGGTAGTGAACAAGACCCTATAAAGATGAATTTAGACTTGAATACAAGAGCCGTTCATGCATTAGGACAAACAGAAGCATATGAAGCAAGAAATGGTGTGGAAACAGAAACTTCTTTCTTTAACTATAATAGCAACGATAGTTTCCTTGAACCTTTCTTTTTCCATGAAGGAACAATTAAGATGTTTGGGCAAAACTTCCTAAAGATTACTCAATTTACTTTAACAATAAATAATAACATTGCAGATAAGAGATATATAGGAATCAGTAGTAGAGAAGTTAAAGACGGTATTCCTGCACAAAGGACATACGAATTAACTTTTACTGCGCATGTTACTGATAATATGCTATTTGAAGAATTTAGAAACTTAACAGAAACTTCGGGTTCATTAATTGAACTTATTTTTACTAAGGCTAACAATGAAAAGATTACTATTAAATTAGATGATTACTTTATCACCTCTAATAATTGGAACATTCCCGATGATAAAGGGCCAATTGATGTTGAAGCAACAATACAGGCTCGCTCTTTAGACACTTGCGAAGTTATTAGTCATTGGATTTTACAGGGGTGATTTTCTTGGGTAAGGGAATTTCTTACAGGGAAAAATTAGCAAGACAGGCAGAACAGGCTAAAGCAAAGAAAGAAACTAAAAAGCCTAAGAGCCCAAAGGGGGCATCTAAAAAGAAATGATATTCCACCAACACACCGTTTGTATGTATGTTGGTTAGAAGGTGGAAAATATGGAGAAAAAAATTACACAGAACAAAAGCGTTTTATTTGCGCTAACGGAAGCGAAGATGCATCATGTTAAAGTTGCACCGGAAACAGAAGAATACCTTAAAGTTTGGGTTAAAGAACCCACTTGGTTAGAAGTAGAACAAGCAATGAATAGCCTAATGGATATTGATGCTAAAACTCAATCTTTTAATCTTGACTTGAATACCATGTATAGATACATGGTTGATAATTTTATTACTAAAACAGAACCTTCTTTATCATCAGTAGATTTACTTAGATTAACCCCCTTTGTAGGAAACCAAATTAAAGAAATATTACCTAATCCTTTTGATATGATGTCGGAGGATGAAGAAAAAAAGGAAAGTTGAGGCGAGCCATAAAGCAAGGGAAAGCAGACCCTTCAACGGGTAGCCTCATAATAGCCTACACTTTAGCAAAAGCACTATCAATAAGCCCACTTGAAATATATAAAATGCCAGCACAAATGGTTATGGATTTATTAACAATACATGGAATAGTTGAACAAATGAAAGCCGATGAAATGGATAAGATTAAACGGAGTGTGAAATGATGGTTGGCGGAGGCGAATATAAAAAATTGAAGGCAATGGAGGTTCATTTACAAACAATAATTGACCTAATGGGCAGGGCTAATGATGTTGCTAAAGAAACAATTAAAGTAGAAAAAGAAGTAGAAAAACAAATAGAGAAAAACAGAAATGTTTTTCATAGGGCGGCTGATAGGATAGAAAACTTTATGTCCAAAGGTGAGGGAGCAACTGTATTTTTTAGAAGATTACTCTATGCGGCGGGTGGATATAAAATAATAAATAAATTCAATGTTAGTCTAAGAGCCACAGGTAAAGTATTTGAAACATTGAATAAAATTAGACCCAAAGGCTTCATGAAAATATTTGCTAATAAGAAGGAACAAAGTGATGTAGGAGGCTTTAGCAATTTATTTGATATGGCGGATAGTGGGACATTAAATGAAAACTCAACCATTGTTAAGCCACAAAGAATAAGAGATAAAATAGGAGGAGGAATAAAAGGAGGAATAACTAAAGCACAAGGTTTTGTATCTTTCTTTAGAGATTCAAAGAAAAGAACTAAGTTTTTTAATAAGATAAAAGGTAAGACAATTCAATTTTTAGGTAACTCATTAAAATTTATCAAAGGAGGACTAAAGTTTTTATTGTTAGCATCTTTTTATATTGCTATTATAGCAGTAGCACTTCAAGCATTTAAGCCCCAATTAGGAAAGGCGTGGGATGCGGCGAAAGATGGTTTTAGTACGGCTTGGGGATTTATTAAGAAAGGAGGAAAATTATTTAAAGATGGTTTTAGTCAAATATGGTCTTTTCTTAAAGACCCCTTCGGCAAAGGTAAATTAGAAGGTATGATGGATGGTATTTTGAAAATAGGTTTGGGCCTACTTACAGTATTATGGGGCATTATAACAGGTATAATTTTGCCCATTTGGAAGTTTGTAATTATATTTATCAAAAGTAGCATTGCTAGATTGGTGAAAAAAATAACCAATATGGGTAAAAAGGGAATAGTGTATAGTATATTTGGGCTGATTGGTTTAATTGTGATTGCTATATATGGCCTACCTCTAATTCTTACTGCGGCAATAATATTAGGAGCATGGTTTTTGATAAAAAAACTTAAGAATATGTTTTCAGGTAAGGGTTTCTTTAGCAAACATGCAGGTGGAGGGATTGTTAATTCTAATATGCAACTTGTTGGTGAAGGTGGGCCGGAATTAGTTTCATTACCAAGAGGTTCAAGAGTACATACTAATACACAATCTAAGAAAATGGTTAGTAAAGGAGGAGGCAACACTTTCAACATTACAGTTAATGCAAACAGTTTAGCAGATAATGATTTGAGAAAGGTTGCCCAAAAAGTAGGGCAGATGGTTAATCGTGAAGTTAATAGAAGCACAAGTTCAAGAACGGTGATGTAAAATGGTAAGCCCCGATGACCTCCACTATACTTTCTTAAAATTAGGTGCTAGTAAAGATAATGATTTGGTTACAAATGTAATTGCATTAAAATCAGTTTCAGTTACAATAGCAACAACTAAAACAGTTCCCTCATTTGATGTGCCTCTTTCCGGTTTATTTAGTGGGGAATCTCGCACACTCGCTCTTAACTTAGGTATGGCTTCAAAAACAGTTAGTCTTTCGGGTATTATTACCGACCAATTAATAACAAGGGAATTTAAAGAAAAATCTTCTCCAATAGCCGTTAAAATGACCGCTACTGAAATAGCGCAACTTATTCATAATAGCGCAGACGGCACTACTTTACAAGATTTACAAAATATGAATGAGTTAATATTTTTAATGGAATCTAAAGTAGATAGTAATTATGAATATCGTAATGTAGATGAAAGTGCTGACTTAGTTCCATTTACCTTTGCCGCAAGAGGAGAAGCAAATGAATTAGATAATCATAGAGCATTTCTATTGGTAAGCCCCTTTCCCGATTCAATGTATGATGAGGGAGTAAAAGGGTTTGTGAGGTCTTTTAACACTACGCATACTTCCGATACAATAGAAGTTGAATTCTCTTTAGAGTTTGAAGTGGCTATGGTGTTATAATGCAAAGACTATTACTTGGGCAACAAAGAGGTTTGGTTTTCCCTGTAATGTGTAATGCAAATATTAAAATTGATTATAGTGATAATATCCCCGATGTAGAAAGTGATAGTCTAACTTCAACAGACCACCCTTACGGCATTTGGGGGCACGAAGGTTCTTTTAGTTTAGATGCAATTATTACTCCTTATGAAATAAATGGAAACGAAAATGCGAACATAGTAGATTCAAAAAAAACCCTACCTATCGGGGGGCTTTACGGAGGATATTATCTTGCACCTAATAACGCAAGTAGCACATTAATAAGAGCAAATCATAAAATGGCTATTTTTCATAGCACTAACTTAAAACTATTCTTAGTTAATGATACATTAAGCGTGTTAGATTCGGGCCTTTGGAAAACAACAACTAAGAATAATCCGGCAAAATATAAACTTGAAGTAGAAATAACTACTGATACCACCACTACTTTAACATCGGATGCAGTAATATTCCCTTCTCATGCCCAACCCGCAAGAACCAATACAGACTTTATCGCTGGTGGGATAAATGTTAAGGGCCAATACATTAGAGATAAGATAGATACTGTGGCTAGTCATAGTGCAGGAAATAATTACTTTACCGCTACAAGCATAACAGATTATTTTGTAGGGCAAGAATTGTTTGAGAAAAGTGGTTTTACTTTCAATTCATTAGGAACAGTAAGTAGTATTGTTAGTACAACAGTTACTCTTAGTGCCGTTCCAGCCAATAATTTAACAGGTGATGATGTGTTTAGTTATGCACCTCAAGATACACCATATGTTAATAATTCATACCATGTTGGAATAACTTATAATGATGCTATGAAAAGAATTAATATCTTTTTTAATAATAAAGTTGTTAAAGAAGGGACACATTCAGGCACTACTTCCTTTTCTCTTGCTAGTGAAGATTTGTATATTGGGGCTAATGGAGAAAACCACCATAATAGTGTTAGTGGAACAAAGATTAGTGAAGCCTCTCTTAACAATCAATTTATGGGAGTATTACATGAGTTAAGTTTTGTTAAAGGAAACGCCCCTACTTTCTCAACCCATACTCTAAATCCTAAGTATAGCGATACATTATTATATTTGACATTTGAGGAAGTGGATGCATGACTGTATATGTTATGAGAGAAGGGTCTAACCCAAATTCAGTTGCAGTAGTGGCGACAACAGGAACATCTTCTAATAATATTAATTTTAATTGTCCTACTAATCCTTTTATTCATAATAGTGTAAGTGCTACGGATGGATATGTTTGTGCTGAAATACGAAGTGGAGATAGCACCCCTACAACCATTATAAAAAAAACAACAGGAGCCTACGATACATATAATGAAAATTTAGAAACTACTGCCGGATATAGAGTAAAGTGCTATAATGCAAATGGTGATGGGCAATTACACAATTGCGATTTAGCAACACACGACCATTTCATTCTTTTATATGCAGATGATAATACTCAACATCATTTTGCTAAAATTACTGAGGTCAAAACGGATGATGTTTTAGGAGATGCATTAGAATTTGAACCAAAGTTAGGTAATGAAATCCCCAAAGGAACAAAGTTTAGTGTGTTTCAAGGGCCGACTGTTAGCGACCCCGACTACACCGATGTAGTTGCAATTAGTTTGGGCATGTTAGTGGATTCTAATACTATTCATTTTGATTCACTTGTTTGTGCAAGACCATTATTCTATTTCTATAATGATAGATTAGATAAACCGAATGAATTAGACCATAACAAAAAATACAAATTATGTTATAATGAAGGTACGGGAGCCACTTTTGCTCTTAACACAATTTCTACTTTTATTACAAGTCAAGACTTTGGCTTAAAACTTAAAGATGGAAGCAAATATGGGCTCAACATATCCATAACAGATAATAGAAGAAGCAATGACGACCCCCGACTACATTCAACATTTTATAATGTCTATGATAATATAGCAACCTTTAATATTGCTGACTATGATGGAGTTTTTAGAAATAGTAAAAGAGAATCAAATGATGATTCTTCTGCCGAAGAATTTAATGGAGAGTATCAATATATCCATTACGAAAACTCACCCCAAAAAATGAATAATCCCGAAGGTCTATTTTATTCTAAAGTATTTAATTCAATAGGAGGAAGGGGTGGCTATGCCCAAGCAAAATTAGTTGAGCCTTCACGACATTTCAGTAGTAAGTTTAACACACAAGACCGTTTAGCAATACGAGAAAAACTACATGAAAATAATTTAGAAGATTGGTTTGAATTACCAATGTTAGTAGATTCAACAAGCGGAACAATAACTGTTTATGTTACAATTGAAGAAGGATATGATGCAAGAGTTTTATTCGGCCAATACGAAGAAATAAAAATTGGTGATTACATAGGCACAATTACAGGAGTCGGAGCACCAAACTATTCTACTAAACTCCAATTACTCACATTAGATAATAATTGGAGGTTAGCAACCGATTCAACTTATACTTTTTACCCCACTCTATCGTTTGTTTCTGCTGATGATAAAGTGTATCGGAGAGCATGGTCGCCAGCAACAAGAACATTAATGACAACCTTCCCCCTTCAAACAGAAGTTACCTATTCTATTAGTGCAATTACAGACCACCCAATAAGTGTTGATGCCCCTACTTTCAAAGTCAATGATATTACTTTGGGCAGTTATACTCAATCAAGGCTCTATAATTCATATGTAGTGTTTGGGGCGAAAAATTATGAAGTGGTTGAGTCAAGGGTAGCATTTGACGACAAGGTGCATTCTTGTTTAAGATTAGAGCCTCCGAGAGCCCACTATCGCTCAGTAGCAGATAGTAGAACATCATTTGACTATGCCTTTAGTAGTTATGTTTTGGAGATGGAGATTTTCACCGGCACGATTGAAGATATTCAAATGTATTTGGATAACGGACAACCTATTTTTGAGGTGGCGGGTCGGGATAATTTTGCTAAGTTAATTTCTCCAATAGTAAATAAAAATACTTTGTTCGCACAAGATATGATTTTAAGTTCTAAAAGCCCTGTTCAAAAACTAACTAAGGTTACAGAAAGTGGAGGAGGAGATGTTAGCCCCATAGGGACATATGCTCCCAATGCTGATATTATTATAACTAATAATGCCCCTACTAATGTGAGTATTGGGGATTTTATTTTTACTGCTGATGGGAAATTAGTTGGGGAAGTAGAATACATTTCTACTAACAATATTACTTTTACATTTGGTAGTGTAGCAAGAGTTGTGGTTGCAGATGTTTTTTACAAACAATCCCCAACTACATATTCTTTCCTAAAGGCTTCGCAAGCGAGTGCTCTTAATTCTCAAACATACAGTTCTTTAGATGGTGCTTCTAATAAGGGAGTTTTCTTTACAAGTGGAATTACTTTAGATAGTGCGGGTAATAAAAACACCCTACTTACAGGTTCTTCAAGTAACACTAATGAAAATGCAGTAGGTTATCACCTCAATTCAATAAATAAAATAGCAGATAAAGGTTTTATTGCTAATCTTAAAGATGAATTCGGAGGAAATGTTTTATCCGATACAATGGTTAATGCACTTGTGGATTTTAATGTAGTGTCTATTAATACAGAAGATACTCAAACAACAATAGAATTAGCAACAAAACAACCTTTATTTTTAGGTAGGGTTGAGGATTATCACGGTAATGATGTTACCACTACTTATATTACTGCCCTTATTTCCGATGATTCAAACAATAGTAATTACTTCACAACTGAGTTTCAATTACCTATTACTACAACAATTGATACTCATTTCAAAAGGAATGACCCTGTATTTATTGAAAGAGGCTTTCCAGATGGTAGTGTTTCTTTTTTAGGATATTTCATTAGAGGCACACCCGACCCAACAGGCTCAGACCATAGAATATATTTAGATAGACCTGTTTCAGTTACAATGGGTGATGGAATCTATAAATTAAACACCCAAACAAGAACAGGTATGTATTTCATTAATAAACCAAACCACTTAATACAATTAGCAAACTCTCAAATTGACGACCAATGGGGAACAATACCATTCAATCCGAATATTCACGATACCGCTACTTCAACTGCCGATGCAGATTATCTTTCTCGCTATGGGGCTTCTTACTATCATATAGTTGATTTAGAAAAGGGACAATATGATTATTTCAATGAAAAACCAAGATTGAGTACTACAACTGAGCAAAGTGATGCAATGTATTACAATAAGAATAGTAAAACTAATTATTTTGCTACAAGTAGTAGATTTAATTTAGGTTATATTAGCACAATAGATATTACAAATGCAGACGAAGATGATTTTACTACTTTGCCTTCTAAACAAGGTATGTTTGAAAAGAGGGGTAATTTACCATCAAGAGGAACAAACTTCCATGATTATTATTTAACAGGCGATACAGATGAAGGTTCTATTCACTTACATACCTCAAGTGATAATAGGCTTTGGGAAAAAGCCATACATCAACAAGATAGCAAAGTTAGTAGGAATTTCTTATTTATTGGAAGTGATTTACTACCTTATTCAAGTTTAAGAAAGGATAGCCTACAAAAAACTAATAGAGATTTAACTGATTTTAATATAATGTTAAGTGGTAATGGTAGTGAATCTAATATAAGTCAAGCCCAAACAAAATACTTAGGTGGAGGAACATCAATTAGCACCAATGATGATAATATTACATTTGCTCAAATATCTTCCGCCCCCGACATTTCAACATTAAAAAGATTTAGTATTTTACGATTAATTGAAATGACAGTAGATTGGCATTTCAATTCTTTTGATGTAGAGCACCCCCCACCCAAAGATAAAACTATTGACTTAATAGGATATAATAAAATTAACACTATTTCTAAAGTTCTTGATAGTAGTGGTAGTGCTATTACTATTACTTCATATACTTCATCTCCAACTCCTCCCGTACTATACCAAATAGGTATTAGTGCAACTGCTGTTTTAGAAGCAGTAGATTATGATATTTATAGTGAAAGTGGTTTTTTAATAGGACAGGCGTTGATAGGAAATAATGCTGGTTGGACAAGCCCAATAAATCTTGTCGCCGCACCAAACAATAATGAAGCATATGCTCAGACCACAGGTATTGAAATATATGCTATTAAAACAACAGATACCGAAAACATAACATTAGGCTCTCATGTTACAGATAGTATTGTTGATAAGGAATTAGGCAAATTGAATTTCCTAAAAGGTAGTGTAATGAATAATCAATTTGATGAAGGGTATGGCGGTGATTTAACAGATGAATATAATTTGGCTTTTTTAGAAGATGGCGATTCAAGCATTAGACAACAATTCCTTTCATATAAGCATACTGTTGACATTGCAATCCCTCCTATTTTTCAAAACATTGATGATTTGTCATTAACTACTGCTGAAAACATCTTTGGTGATGATATATTATTAAAAGCAAGCACAGAAGGTTCATCCACAATAAACCTATATGTTGCGTTAATATTTGACCCTACTCCAAATAATATGTTACAAGATGTTCAATATGAATTATATACTGAAAGGGGGTTTTATTTGGGCAGAACCGCAGTACCGCAAACATACAATAATGATTATATTACTATGGAAACTAATTATTATAAAACAGAAGCGGCGGAAGGAGGTCTTATTCCTGCGGCGGGAGGAAAAACACACATACGATTTTCTCCTACTCCAAAGATTTCTTTAATTACAACATACGGCAATACTCACATTTCCGAAGTAATTCGCACCTTAGCCAAAAGAACAAAACGCAACCTTTACAATGAAACTCTTTGTGTAATGTTAGATAGATATAGTATAGAAAATGGTGGGCAAGCATCAGTAAGTAAAGGTTTAGTTTCTTCTCAAATAGAAGAAGCAATACAAGTTGGTGCTAATTTTAATTCTACTCAACCCAATAAAATAATGCTTCGCCGTCAAGATTATTGTGGGTTCGCTAATTATACTTCTCCTGCTCAAAGTTTAAGCGGTGATGGCGCAACTCCTTATCTTGCAGACGGAGCATATATGGCTTTCAAACCATATTTAGTTTTTACAGATAAAATATCCACTACCATCTATACTAGTACAACTACTATTAGTGCAAGCGGAGGAGATTTAAAAAAATACACCTTTGAAGTAGATACTAAAAACGGAACAAGTACCGCCCAAACAACAAACATGTGGCTAAACTTTGCACCAAACTTAACAGGAACATATTTAGTTTCATGTGAAGGCATATCATATGGGGTTAATACCACAACTAATAAAGATGATTATGAAAGCACCGATACAGGGGCACATACATCATTAAGAAGTTTTGCAGACCAAATACCAAAAAATATACATTATGTAGTTTCCCATACAATTACAAGAGTAGCATCTATAACCATACATGAAATAGTAATAGATAATGCTTCTTCAATATCTAAAGTATATAAAGTAATGAGAGTTGCTGAAAATACTTTCTATGCTAATACTCCAACAAATATTAAATTATATACTCCAAGTGCAGATTATACTAAACAGTCATATAGTGATGAAATGTATTCTGACTTGAAAAGTTATCGCTTTAAAAATTCTAAAGGGCCAAGAGATATTGAAGAACAAAAAAGAGGGACAACAACGCCGGTTGACCTCAAAACTTATTCGGAAACAGGCTTCAATGAAGGCATTTCTTCTATGTATGTTATTGCAGATACAGATAACAGGGGAACGGGCAACTACCTCGTATATAGAAATCCAACTGCTTTCTTTGGGCAATTTACAGATGGTGATTCTTTCTCTATGGCTCTTTCCTCAAATGAAACAACTATCAAAACACAAATGGGAATAGAATATGATAACACTAATAACATAGGAGAATTAAACTTTAGTAAATTAGATAATTTAGTTGGAGTTGTAAGTGCAGGAGAAATCTTTACCATTACAACTACTGAGAACATTAAAGGAAAATATACTAAAGCAAACATAGGCAATACAGTAAACATATGTTATGAAACTGAGGAATTACTTAATGATTTATTTGAAGATGAAGGGCTAACATACACCACACAAGATAGCACAGAATATCCCCTGTTTGTTTCACCGGAATACAAAGGCACAGATTTAATGTCGGCGGCTAACTTCCTCCTTGAGAGAAAGAATAAACGCCTATTATATGATAATGGCTTCTTTATCCGTGATGATGATTCAGCCCTACATAGACCAAATGTTTTCATAGATGAACAAAACACTAATTATAATATTAAATCAGTTGAGAAGGGGGAAAATATATTTGATACCTTTAATGAAATTATTGTATATGGGCGTAATGTAAAGGCAATAAGAAAGAACCTAAAATCAATAAAGAAAATAGGTAAGAAGTCTTTGGAATTGGTGGACAATAACCTATATACTCAATACGATGCAGAACGAAGGGCTTCAAAATTACTTCGCCTTCATTCTCGCCAAAGTGAAAAGATAGTAATAGAAGTGCTCGGTGATGAAATATATTTAATTAAACCAGCCGATATTATCACACTTGAAATACCAAGCCAACATATTGCCCGTAGTGAATATTTAGTATTGGAGCAAGAATATACTATTGATGGTTTTACCAAACTTGTTCTAGGCGAATATAGTAAAGGATTAGAAGATAGGTTTGCAGAATTACTTTCCGAAAATAAAAAAATCAACTCAAGCATTCGCCCCAAGACATTCAAAGAACCAAGCAAATCATCCGATTTCTACGAATCCTTTAAGATTAAGGAGATACGCCTAAAGATAAGGAAGCGTACTTCAAGTGGTAGTGGGGCGACTTTGGGATTCGGTAGCGCAATGGGCCTCACTACAAAAATGGGATTTAGTGGCGGTAGTACAATAACATATGTGGATTTAATAGAGGAAGAATTATGATAAGTGATAAAGCAAAATCAATGTTGGCCGACCATATAGTAAGCACCTTCACAAAGGCAAATGTGGGGGCAGGAGGCAATACTACAAACCCTACTCAATTAGATTTAGATGTGCCTTTGTTAACTAGTAAAATTACTGCAACTCCTACTAAATCAGATGAAAATGTAATAGACTTTAAGATAACCATTGCGGGAAGTAGTGCTGATATTTCCGGCAGAAGTTTAAGGGAAGTTGGTATTTTTGATAGTGGCTCTTGTAGTAATAGTAGTTATTCAACAGAAAGCACATGCACCGCCGCAGGTGCAACATGGACAGAAGCACTATTCACAAGGTTAAACTTTGATGCTCTTGGCCCATTTAGTTCAAGTGAAGAAGTAGAGTTTTTTATTAGTGTGGAGGTGGAGTAATGACAACAACCAATTATATTAATTCAGGATATATTACAAAGATGGGCGATTCACTCACCCATGACGGAACGGCAGGAAGGCCGGTTGATGATATAGATTATCCTCATAGTGGTTTAATCAAAGCACTAAATATTATGGCGAGCACAGGACATACTGTTTTAGATGGAAGTATCGGTTCGGGTTCTAAGAATTTCAATATGGACATGGATGATACTACAAGTAGCACTTATACCACAATAACGGTTAGAGCAGGAACCATAATTAGAGAAGGAGTATTGGTTAGTGTTCCACAACAGGCTATTACTGAAATAGCAAGTGGTAGTCCTTCTGATAGAGAATTTGTTGAGCAAGGTTCTGCTGGTGAAAATTTCTATCATGTAATTGTCGTTGCAGATGGAACGGCGGCGACTATTGCCAACCCTTCAACGCTAGAAACAGCAAATCAAATTTATATTAGAAATCCTTCCGCTAAAGATAAAGTTGTAGATTTAGAGGTTGGTGATATTCCAATTGCTATTTTAAGAGTGCAAAATAGCGAAACGCCAACGGCTAGACACCTTCAATATTTAACTACTGATGTTCAAAGTAATTCTGTTAGTGTTGCTTATGATAATAGTGATGTTTATACTGAAACAATGTCTATCAAAGGAGATGCTAATAGAACCACATTTAAAAATAAAATAGCAAATGCAGATATTAGATTTATATTAGCAGATAATACTGTTGACGAAAAATTTGAAATTTTAACTGATGATGATTCCGATGGGGATGAAGGAGATACTACTGTATTTTCAGTTGATGGATTAGGAACCGTTATGATAGCATCACAAGATGGGGGAGCAACCGTTTCGCCCGATTTAGTATTATATAGAAACTCAAGTTCCCCTGCAAACGGAGATGAAATAGGTTCAATTAAATTTAGAGGAAAAGATGATGGCGATAAGGATAAGGATTACATTAGACTAACTACTGAAATAAGAGATATTACTGAGCATAGTGCAGATGGGAGCCTTATTATTTATGGTCTTTCTAATTCAATTGAAGTAGAATTAATGCGTATTGGAAGGCAAGATGGGATTGTAATTAATGACGATTCGGCAAACTATCTTGATTTTAGAGTAGAAACAGGTAATGAAACCCATGCTTTATTTGTAGATGCAGGTTTAGATGCCGTAGGCATTTGTGAATCTTCCCCCCAAGCACCACTTCATGTTTCGGGGACAGGGACAAACCCATTAGTAATTATAGAAAGCACAGATGGTACAAGTTCCTCATCACCTAATTTACAACTAGTTAGAAATAGTGCCACAGTAGCGGCGTGGGATAATATAGGTAAGATTGATTTTATAGGAACAAATAGTGCAGGTTCAGATACAACATATTGCACAGTCAAAGGACAAATAGATTCTTTCACCGCCGGTAGTGAAAGTAGTAGATTAGATTTTGGAATACTTGTTGCGGGTAGTGCCCGACAAATGTTACGCATTAAAGATAGTGATATAGTTTTTAATGATTCTGCGTTAGATACCGATATTAGAATGGAAAGCACAGGTAATGACAGAATGTTAGTATTAGATGCAGGTTTAGATAGAATAGGTATAGGTCAAGCACTAGCACCCGAAACTATGTTAGATGTTGGAGGAGCAATTAGAACACAAGGATTTAGGCCAAAGTTTGTCAATTATTCTTTTCCTCCTCCACCTGCATCTGCGGATTATCCTTTAAGTTTAACAGATGATTATACTCTTTGGGTTGATACTACCCCCGCTTCAAACCCCACAGTAACAATAACTTTACCCGCCGCTTCCGCAACAGTAGTAGGACATACATTCAAAGTAATTGCAAAGGCTATTAGTGCGACTACTACCATTAGCATTGCTATGACAGGTACAGATATTTTAGTTGATACCAAACAGGCTACTGAAACTACACCCTATGCGCTTACTGCCGGTAAAGTATATCACATCGTTTGCAATGCCTCAACCCAATGGATGATTTGGAAAGAAAATTAAAAATAAAAAAAACGGGGCCGGATAGCCCACCGTTAAGTGAGTTATCCGACCCCGAAGGTATCAAATGTATTTGTCCGACCAAATGGCGAAGCAATTCCTACATTCCCAAAGTTTAATCGTACTTTCCGAGCCTACATAGTAGCCTCTTATTCTTTTTGCTATTGTTGGTTTATTACAAAACCGACATGTTTTATTTAGGCCCATTGTCTGAACCTTCATCTTTCATTAATCTTGTCATATACTCCTCTACTGTTTGTTCGGTGATTGTTGAACCACCAAACGCCGCAAAGAAAAGCAACGACAATATAATTAAAAACAAAAGCATTCCGAACCATTCCGCAGTTGACATTTTACCATTCCACTCCTATCTCAATAAATTTTTCTTCTTTTGTAGAAAAGGCTTTCACCATTCCCTTGTCTTGCCCATACCGCCAAAGGTCATAAACCAATTGGGTATCTTTAAGACAATATTCCGCTACTGCCGTATAATCACCTTGTTTCCAAAGTCTAGGCGCATCGGCACTTTCCATTAACTTACTATCGTCAAGAGAACACTTGACTAAATTTTTTAATTGTAGTCTTTCTCCATTTGCCTTAACTAATATTTTTGATGTATCTATATATTGTTCTGCATTGATATATTTTTGAATACAATATATATCCATAGAATCACGGAGAACGGGAAGGTCAAACGCCCGAATGTTATGTCCGAGCAGTTTGACTCCCTTTTCAAATTGTTCATCTAAGTCATATTTAAGTTGTGATAGTGGTTTAACTTCAACTCCTGCCTTAGCAAAAGTATCTATTGGTTCATCCACATAGACCGTTCCTGTATTACCATTCCAAGTTGAAACAGTAGAAACCATAAACATATGAGTATTTTGAAACCCGCCTATTTCATAGGACATATTTTTAGTTTCAAGGTCTATGGCTAATACAGACATACTATCACTTCTTTTCATTACCCCAAAGTTTAGCAAGTTTTTCAGCGTTTTCATCAATAATGACTATTTCATCTTCATCAGTTCTTCGCTTTAAGAATGCAACAATGTTTGTGTTTGCTACACTAAGCATTGAACCACATTCCCAACCTTGCTCTCCATAAGTATCTAAAGCCTCAATAATTACTTTCGGCCCTTTTGTTACATCAAACACTAAATACATATTTTCCCAATTCATTTTTTTCACTTCCCGAATCCTTTTGCTTGTTTAAGTTTGAGCCTATTTCTGTCAATATCAAATAGATGTTTTACCTTATTAAAATAAGTATATGCTTGCGACTTCCCCACTACTTTTGTTTTCAAAACTTCCGAAGTTAAAGCACTTTTCAAGACATATCCCTCGGCATCTGTTTCCATACCCTTTATTACTTTTGCCCAAATCAATTCCTTCTTTTGTTGAGCAAGAGGCACTCCGCCCCCCTTTAGGCTCAATTCAAGCCAATCCACCAATGTATTATAACATTGTTGGGTCAATTTATAGGCTTGTCTTACATGTTTTGGCCCAACTATATAATGTTCTTCGCCTCCATTAATTGTTGGTGGGCTTGCAATACAACATAATACAGACAACTTTTGTAAAATCTTAAGCATACGGGTCATAAAATTCTCAGCAGTTTCTCTTACATACGGAGGACAGTCAGCACTTCTATTTAGCATTCTATCATATTCTAATTCTAAAGCACCAGCCCAATACCTACTATATTTAACAGTATTAAAGGGGTTTGAACCATTAGCAATAAATTGCTCTTTAACCTTTTTATAAATTGTAAATATAGTATCTGCATGTATAGCACTTGGTATAGAATTATCTTCTCTTTTACCAGCCCTACTTAATTGCATTCTTCTCATTTTATCTTGGTCGGCGGAAGGAACGGCTCTTACATAGCACAACATTCTTTGTAATACACCCTTCTCAGCAATAACATCTTTAAGGTGTTTAGGCACATATGTTGTAGCAAAAACAGACCGTTCACATCTACATTCCATTACATCTCCCTCTTTCAACTTCTTCTTAATTATCCAATTTTCACCTTCTAAAGTATTCATAAAAGTTTGAAGATATACAACTGCATTTTGCTTATGTGTAGTTTGAGCAAAAATACCCGATGATTCAAACTCATCCCAATGAGCCAAACCACTCCCTTCTAATGCACCCGCATGGCGAATAGAAGGTGAAGGCATACCATCAACATCTTCCACCTTTTCATAATAACCTATTAGGGCCGCATCTGTATATTCAGTAATACTAAATATGTCATATTTAGGAACAGTCATTGTTCTGCCTTCTTCCTCAATAGTTATTGCACCTTGTGTAGTTCCTTCAAAAGCATTTATCCTTTCATTCACTCCATCTGTAATAGGCTTTAGAAAATTCCATATTGTTGATTTACCTGTTCCCGAAGTTTGAATCCAACAAAAATGAATTCTCGTATCTTCGGTATTAGTTCCATTTGGTATTCTAATAAAGTCTTTAACTACCTGTCCTAATAAAACAAAAAATGATATTTCTGCGGGAATATCATTACCATGAGAAACATTCAAACAATCTTTAGCCCATCTTTGGGCCGCATAAGGTAAGTTTTCTCTTTTTATTTCGGTTACAGGTTCTTCCAAGTTTTCATCTTCAAACTCGTAGGCATCATCTATATATTCATTTATATCGTCAGTCATATTTTCACCTTCCTTTCGGAATTGAGCACATTAATTATTCGTGCAGAAACGACTGTGCCTATGCCGTCAATGCAAGTTAGGTCTTTCGGCTCTTGTTCTCCTATTTCCATAAGAGAACCAAACTTCTTTATTAGAGCCTTAGCCTTATTTATTGATACACCTTTTATTGTTGTTAGTAAATCTAATCTTAAATCATCCGTTGTTATTCTCTTAAATACTTCGGGTCTTATTACATCTCTTTGTATTGGTTTTATTTTACATATTGCGGTTAATATTAATGCGGCTTCTTTTTCAGTTGGAGTCCAAAATACCTTACAGTCGGTATCAAGGGTTATCCTTGATAGTGCTCCGAGAAACTTGTTCTTAAACATTACTATGCGTGAGGCAGTAGGCAACTTACTTTTACTATGTTTCATTACCTGCCTAATTGCATCATCAAGACTACCATAGACCAATAAAATGCTATGCTCATAGTGGCGGTCTATGTTATCTATTTGAGTATAAATACGCTTAGAAAGAACCGAGCCCAAAAAATCAATTGTGCTTTTCGCCTCAAAACAAACATCATCAAAAACATAATCTCCTATTTCAAGCCACTTCTTCTCAAATGATATATTCAAATTGCGAGCATGTGTTTCCACCATCCCAACTAATTTTGAGCCTTGTTTTTCCCTACTATCAATTATTAACATATTTAACACCAAACTCTCTCATTATCATTGATGATGCCCATTGAGGGAAATGCTCATCAACCACAGTATTCTTTAAAGTAGGTTTAATGTGTAATTCAAAATTACCCATGTGTAGGCAATTTCTCCAATAAATATAATATTTATAATTATACACCACTACATATATTCTATGTTCCTGTTCCTTAATCGCTTTCAATACTATTGTGTCATCTTCAAAAAGATTCGCCATCCATTTATTCCATTCATTTTCATTTATTTTCATGTTCATTTCTCCTTTGGGTATCTCCAACATTTGCCTATACAATATCCTTCCGATATTAATTTCTCACAAAATGGAGTTTTATAGTTATTAAAGACTGTATAGCGAGCATGTTTTCTTGTTTCGCTTTCACTCCAATCCAACCATACTTCTTCATTGTTTTCTGCAATGTGTTTTATTTCTTCAACTATTTTTTCTAATACTTCGTTCTTTTTCTCATTTGATATGAGAGTAGTTCGTGCCGTTAAAACATCACGATACCATGAAACAAGATATGCTCTTGCTATATGGCTTGGATTCTCAACCATAATCGCACTACGCAAACAAGGCAATAATGGTAGCCGCCCTTGTTCTATCACGGCTACAACTTCACCTTCTACTGCTTCAATAGAAGGCACTTCGGGCCATACTATTTTTACATTGCCTGTGGTTCTATATATGGTATTTCTTGGTTTATCAGCAAGAATTAAAATTTCATCTAATCCTTTTTCAATATCTTCTTTGAATATAGGAATACAATATTTTAGGCTATTCATATTAACTGTGTTTGGTATTCTTCTTAGTCTTGTGCTTTGCCCTACCCTTTCATCAAGTGTGCTCTTATGTAAGATATTACTTTCAAGATGTTCTTTGATTTGCCTAAAAAAGAATTGTATTGGTCGGATATTATCAATCTGCTCCCCCTCTAAAAATAAATGAAACCCCCTTCCCGAAAAGAAACAGGTATGTTCTATATTTCTTTCATATACATAATCCAATACAATTTTTAAATCTGTTAGCGCATGGATTAAATTATCACCATGTGCATCAAAATCCAAAAAGATTCTATTTAGAACAACACTTGAATCAATCTTAGCAAATTCAGCAAACTCCCCAAAATCATATACTGTTGTATATAGATTTGTGCGGTTATTTTGCAACTTGATAAAATTAACATATTCATTTTTTGTTCTTACTATCTTTCTTTTCATCTGTGGTGCGTTCTTTATGTGGCTTCCCGCCCATACTTCCCTCGGATATTTCATTTTTATTTCCTCCAAAATCTATTGTTGCATTACTTAACATATCTCTTATTACACCGGCAATCTCGCCGGATAGTTTTGTATTAACTGCTTCCCTCATTACATCTTCAAAAACATAACCTACATAACTTTCATTTATTCTTATTTCTCTAATCAAATCAAACCTTTCGGTTAACTTAGATTCGGAATAAATCTCATTACATAATTTATCTATTGTTTCTTTCAAATTAGATATTTCTGTAAATGTCCAACTCCTTGCTAATACCTTGTTTTTTATTATATCGTCATTCATTCTTCTTCCACCAACACTATTTTCCCTTCTTTTTGTAAAGTAAGAAATGCTTCTCTACTTCTTTTAAGAGTAAAGGCCAATCGCATTACATTTACTAACGCATCACATACATGTTCCTCTTTTAGTAAGATTCTACTTGCAGTTAGAAAATCATTACAATCTATACACACTCTATCATCAAAGTTTTCTAAAAGAGGTTGAGGGTTATTACCTTCATATTCCTTCATCTCTTTATCGCATATTTTACAACCTATTATTTTATCATTCATATTATCACAACCATGTGTCATCCTGTGCCGCTTCACATATACCAAAGTAAGAACAATGAGCACATGTTTTATAGTAAAACTTTGCAGGGAATGATTCATTTTCGTAAGAATGAATTAACTTAGCAATACTTTTTATCATAGAATTATGAGAGGTTTTCTTTACAGGTTCAACATAGAAATAATTTGATATTGGGTAATACCAAGCCCAATGTGTAACGGGAATACCTGCTTCTAACCCTGCTTGTTTCAATACTGCTTCACTACAATTGTCAATCATTAGTTTATAGAAAGCCATTTCCTTTCTCATAGAAGTTGTTTTGTAGTCTTTCCATGCCCCTGTCTTAAACTCCATAGGAATGTAGCCATTACCTTCTTGAAATATACGGTCAATAATACCTTGTAGGTGTATTTTATAATCACGCCTAAGAAGAAACTTAGGGTTAGTATCTGCGGGTATTGTGATTTCACAATCAAACTTGCCTTCATTACAAACAGGTAAATACTCATCTATTTTATTTTCAGCCTTCGCTTCTGTAAATCTTTGTGCTTCAAAAGCCGCTATGGTTAAATAATCATCAAAGTATTCATCAAGAGGGAAAAGACTATTACAATATTCAACTAACTCGTTATGTGATAAACTCTCAGCCTTTTTAATATCAAAAGTATTAAAAAAATCTTCTCTTACATTATGCATAACTGTTCCCTTACGCATTGCTTCGCTTTGGTCTTGAGGTTTTCGTTCAAGATAATTATATTGATATTTCTTAGCACACCAATTAAAAGACCCTAATGAAGATTTAGTTATCTTCAAAATAGGCTCATCTTCTTTATCATAATTTTGGGGTTGCCATTGATAGGTATATTCATCCATTTCTTTTATTTCTTTTTCATACATTTTTTACCACCACTCGCTTACTATTCTTCCTGTTCTTATTGTTGATGTGTCCCAACCCATTGCATTGAATACAGGAGTTGCCTTTTTAATTACTTGGTTCGCATAATATTCCCAATTAGGAATATAATTATCAAAATCTACATATTTATTAAATGCTACATAATCAACCTTCTTAATTTCATCAGTTAAAGGATGAGTAAAACTATCATTTAGTTTTACCTTCAAAAAAAGGTAAGAATCGTCATATTCAACACTCAATTTTTCCTGCCCATATAAAATACCAGCAACACCCCCACCAAAAGTAGGTTTCTTACCTTCTAATGTTGTGAATTGTGTCTTATTCTTCCCACACCCTTTACAATGTTTCATTTCCCTACATTGATTTATGGTATAGTGTTTTTTACAAGAACATTTTACTTTAAACCTTTCTGGTTTCAATCTACTTCTTTTAATTATGTCTAATAGGGGCGCATTACCACTAATCATAGTTTTATACTCACCATTAAGATAAGAAATAATTTCACTTAAAGACTTGCCATTTACCCATTGTTTAAGAAGGGTCAGTTGAACCCTCTTAGCAAATTGAGTTTCACTAATGCGCTTTGCAGTAAAACCTGTCATTACAAACTTAGGTTCTTCAAGAGTTATTCCATCTTCCCACGATACAATCCCCGCATTACGATTCTTTGTAGTGCCAACGCCAAGCGAAGAATAATATTTTTCAAACTCCAATTCAACAGGATGGTGTTTGAGTCTAAGAACATTCGGGAATATTTTTTGCACATGTGTATTAATCTCCTTTACTACTTCTTTTGCTTTTTCTATTGATGGTATTTTGACATATATTGAATCTGTATGTCCATAAACAACCTTCACTTTAATTCACCTATTCCATATACCAACCATGTTTTTTCTTTATGTGGTAAGTTTAATGTGTGTGGTGATTCTTGATATACTATGTACTTCCATTCATGTTCATGTTCACTAATGAATCTTGCCGTTTCTCGGAAGGTGTATGCTTTATGTAACCATACGCCCCAAGCCTTTATTCCATTTGAAAGGGTTAGCAATTCTCTATGTCTGTTATCTATAATGTATTTTTTAGTTCCTATTCTCATTTAATCATCTCCTTCTCACCTTTGAGTATAGTTTCAATGCGGTTTCTCATTTTATACATATCATGTTTCATGTAAGGATAGTTTGGCCCCTTCGTTTGAAAATCGTTAAGTATAAGCAGTAATTCATGGCGAAAACGCTTGACTTCTTTTTTCAAATCTTCAATAATTGAAATAGGTTGTCCGAACCAACCACAGTTACATTGAAAATATCCTTCTTCAACATGAGAAGTTTCACCTCCACACCCCTCTTGAGGGCAATCGTATTCTGTTTCATCCCATTCTTCCCATGTTTTTCCATTGTATTTTCTTGTTCCTATCATTCAATCACCTTCCTATCTTGTTTCCAATAACCCACGATAGCCGAGTTCAATGACTTTCTACCCCAAGTGTTCAAGTGTGAAATTAGTGGGTTCTCGCTATTGAGTATTGACTCATCTTCTTCGGGGGCGAGGTATGCT
>Ga0208299_1000474_pt1 | contig 37382 bp, 57 predicted proteins | sample 15_taG_FD_184089 | JGI IMG/M metagenome (GOLD analysis project Ga0208299, IMG submission 184089) | Marine viral communities from the Subarctic Pacific Ocean - 15_ETSP_OMZ_AT15312 metaG (SPAdes) (version 2) | ecosystem: Environmental > Aquatic > Marine > Oceanic | place: Pacific Ocean | collected... | reverse complement strand
TCGTAATTCATCATTCAACTCCTTTCCGCCCACACTGACCCGGGCAAAATCTTCACATCCGCTTATCCTAATTAATTGATCAAGCAACCACCCACTTAACCATGCCCATAAGGCCCACCCGCTACAATCGGGGTAACTTCATTTCCTTGCTTTGTAGTTATGCCTTATTATTCAAATGGAATAGTATCATTGTAATGCGGAAGCGGCCCGAATTTCCAAGTAGACTTTCTTATGGTCCTATAACCATTTCCATCCTCGGCATATTTCACTGCTTCCTCTTCCATTTCTGGAGGGAAAATTCCAGTAGCATGAAGCGGTGAACCTGGCGCAGTAACAAAAACAAATAACCAATAATCTTCCATCTATTCTCCTCTACAGATAACGGTAAACTGTCTGCTCTGATCAAAGATTTCATTCGCTGCCTCGGAAACCTCGGCGGGAGTTACCGCCTCTGCTCCGGCCATGTAATCTTCGATAGAAGGAAGGCCCTTAAGCCTCCGTCTAATTGCCCAATAGGCCAAACTGTAACTATCTTCCATAGCAGAATAGAATGAAGACTTGATCTTATTCTTGGCCCTCTGGACCTCTTCTTCGCTAGGCATACTGATTTTAATCCTAGTTAACTCCTTGTCTACAATTTCTATTGCCGGAGTTATATTTTCTTCTCTTGTCGAAAACTCCACCAGGGATGCTCCGCCGCCCTGAAAATCAGTCGTTCCGGCAGAGATACTGTAAACAAGTCCTCTCTTTTCGCGTACTTCCTCAAAGAGTCTTGAGTCCATACCTCTTCCGAGAAGAGTTGTTAGCACCATAATGGGGCTTCGTATCTCAGAGTTAGTAGGCTTGGACGGCATTCCAAGCCAAACATATGAATGCTCAATTCCACCCCTTGAAAGCTCACTATATCTTCGATTCTTATACTCGGATTCCCTAAACTTGTGAGGATTCTTTATTTTTCCATTAGCCTTTCCAAAATACCTATTTAGGAGGGCTTTTGTATCTTTTTTCTTTAAGTTACTACAAACAGATACTATAGCATCGCTTCTATTACAGAATTGAGCGTGAAAACGCCTCACTTCATCAGCAGAGAATTTTGCGATAGATTCCTGCGTACCAATCACTGGCTTTGTCAAATAGTTGCTGAAAAATTCATCAGAAAAATGATCCCACATATACGAAGATACATCATCTAAAGATGACATTTCTTCTTCTTTTACAACCTCTATTTCTCTATTAATTTCATCCTCTGGAAAGATAGGGTTAAAAACCATATCCGACAAAATGTCCATACAAATCTCTAGGTTCTCAAATGGAACAGAGATAAAGTATGCCACTCCTTCATGCGAAGTGAATGCATTAGATGAACCTCCTAAAAATCCTATCTGTCTCTGAATGTCATATGCGTTTCTCGTTGCTGTACCCTTAAATAGAGAGTGCTCCAGCATGTGAGATATACCAGAGTTATATTTTCCTTTCGTTTCTACTCGTGAGCCAGCATTAAAAGCCACAATGATTGTGGAAATCCTGCTGTGTGTTTTAGAAATCTCGTGTATCATTAATTACCCCAAAAAAAGGGGGCAAAGGATAATTCCCCGCCCCCTTTCGAGTTAAAAGCTTTAGCTTCTAACTTATCATACCTTATTATTCTGTTCAATTACGACCTTTTTGCCGTAAGGGAAATTAACGCCTTCATCCTGCTTGCAAACTGCCCAAAGAACGCGAGCCTTTGGCTTTGCCGGGAAGGGAGCATAACCATCCGTAAAGATACAGAGTCCATCATACTTCATCTCATCAACCAACTGAATAACCGGAGCGAAACAGGTGCCGCCACGTCCCTTGATAGTGAGTGTTGACTTCTTCTTTGAAAAATCAACAGGCTTTCCGTAAATCTTGGTATCAAACTGAATGAAATCAACCTTGACGTGGTCAATCATTCCGTTTAATTCCGTAGCAAAGTATTCTAGCTGCTTATCCGAGACAGAACCGGATGTATCAAACGCCACAAGCAATCGACTTGTGTAATTACGCTTTGACCCAGGTGAGATAAATCCGTAACGTCGGTTCGGGCGCATACGCGTGGTCTTACGACCCATCAGTACGAGCTTGTTGATGAACCATCGGACTTCCTTCTTCCAGTTGACTACCGGCTTGTTAGCCGCGATGATTCGTGCAGCAATGCCGCCTGCAATGTTGCCCCAACCCTTCTTTTCCTGAGCCTTGATAGCCTTTTCGGCAATGCCCCGAATCTTCTCTTCGACAATATCATCATCAAAGTCGCCCCACATGGAGTGGTCATCTAGAGGGTCACCGTACTTATCTCCAACTCCGTCGAAGCCTTTCCCCGATTCCTCTCCCTCCTTCTTCAGCTTCTCATAATACCACTCTGCCGACTGGTTATCAGGGACGCCAAGAGTCGAGGGATAAATAGCTCCCTCTGGGAGCCCCTCAATATGACAGTTAATCGCTGCATCAGCGGCGATGTTATACCCCTTCATGTTATAAGCAAAGTGCTTTGAACGAGTAAGGTGGTGAAGGAGAATGTGCAGAGCCTCATGCTTTAGCACGCCTCTAAGCTCAGTTGTAGATAGGCCCTTAATGAAATCGGGATTGTAGTATAGAGCAAGGTCTACACGGCGAATAACTCCGACTGCCATAGTGGGGATATCAATGCGCTCCTTTTTGTTCAAAAAGAGGAAGACCTCTCCATAAAGAGGCTGGAATGCAACTAGCTTTGAGATAGCTGAGTTAAGCCTGTTTCTTGCTTCTGTGTTTGCCATAATAATCTCCGATTATTTAAATGAAAGTCTAGACACCTGATAACCCTGTGCCTACCTGTGGGCCAAACTAGATTAGTTCGAGAGGTAAATCTGCTTCAGATGCTCTCGGAAGACCTCATCTGACTGCCATTCCATGACAATCTTCTTAGTCTTCGCACCACCGAGCATAGAAACCCATGCCTGTGACGCAACATCATTTGGCAGCATCATGAAGAAGGAACGCAGGTTATCTCGCTGCTTAGTCTTCATCTTAGTAAGGCTTCGGCTGTTAACCTCTGCCACAACCGACCGAGAAAGGGCGGCAATTACTTCGATATCATTACAAGCGGCCTCAACCTTATCCTTAATCTTGTCGAAAGAATCAACAACCTCTTCCGGTCGAAGTTGAGAGAACTCATTCGTTAGAAACTTCTGGAACATAACGGCGATTTCTCGACCGAGCCATCCCTTAGCAACCTGAGTGAGCATACCATCATCAGTTCGAGTGTCTAGACTCATATGAATGAGGGTATCACTGAATGCGACCCAGCTTCTCCGAGAGGGATAAGTTCGACCAGCTTCCAGATTTCCAACCGGAGGGTCAAGAAGGTTGTGGTTGCGGTTAACAAACTCAATCACAGCCTTATGCACATCTTCAGTTCGCGCCCAATCCATCCACTCAGCGGTAGACGGGTCGAAATCAATGTGGAACCAACGGTCATTGAGTGCCGGGTCAAGCTCGACAACATCGTAATCATCGTCTGAGTTAACAGCCGAAACTACGCGCCAACCATCAGGCAGCTTCTCTCCGTCAAGGCGACGGTCGAGACAAATCTCGAAAACAGCCTGTAGAACGTCCTTCGATGCACGGTTCAGTTCGTCAAAGAAGAGAATTCCCCTTGAGTTCTGGTCGCGCGGCCACCACTCCTGCTTTAGAAAGCGGATAACATCCTTCTTAACGTCCTTATGCGGCATTCCCTTAATGTCACCGACTTCGCACTGCGAAAGTCTTACGTCCCAAAAGCCGTAATCCTCTCCAGTTTCCGCCGACAACTCATCAACAACCTGTCGCACGACAGAGGACTTACCAACACCATGCTTCGCGTGAAGCATAATGGACTTATCGTTAGGCATATTCTTCAGAATATCCTTGGTCTGACTAATATTCACAGTGTATCTCCTTACAGCTTATTCAATTCGTGGAGGGTTCCACGTCCCAATATAGTAGATGCCCGAATGATATTAAAAAATATCGGTTGCTGTGTTTCTTTGTTGTTTGAGTGATTTTTCGGACAACCGAGGGCGCATCCCTCGCCATTGTATAGTGGGGGGTAAAATGATATCAGAAAACTTCTATTCAACTTCTTCTTCCGTGGAAGGATCCGTTGCTTCATCCATAAGTCTAACCCTAGCACCCTCCAGTCTCTCCCGAAAGCCCTGTAAGGCTTCGGACAACTCTTGGAGTGGCCCAACCTCAGAAACAAGATCGGAAGCCTCTGCTAGCTTCTCTGGACTTACAATAGAGGCCATAATGTTCTTAAATGAATCTAAATCAAAAGATCCCAACACTCCGCCTTCATCATTAATCATATCACTGGCAAAGCTTGTAGCTTCTTCGAATCTTCCCTCTATTGCAGCAAGCCTTACATCAATAGAGTCAAGCCTCGATAGAACCTGTGTTTCAAAATATGTCATAACTTCTTTCCTCAACGTTTACTTAGTGTTATCTTTGATATATGCCTCAAATTTGCTTGCAAATAACTCAGAGTTATTCCCATACGAATTAACCAGACATTGCCTATCCCACATGTAGTGGGCCATTTCGTGAGCTAATGATAAATAGTTTTGTCGCGGAGACAAATCTGTCAGCAAGATTGCCGGATTGGCTTTAATCTCAGGAGTCGTATCATAAAAAGCATATACAATTCCGCCGTCCCAACCTATAGACTTAAAATAAGCCAAGAATCTATCTTCAGATAGCATCCTCTCTTTGCTTATAATAAAAATATTTGGGCTAAACCCAATTCTGCAATCAGCCGAAGACATTCCCTCTTTTTTCATAAAGAGCATGTAATATGAGACTATCTCGTTCAAAGAGTTCTTTATATCTTCCGGAGGATAAGCCACCAGAAGGTCTTTGTTCTTATCCGATTGATATGAAACGGTATAATCTAAAGCTCGATTTGACATAGCTACAGAATCATCTACAACCCAAGTTGTTGGAATATCTTCTATATACTTTGACTTGTAAGGCTCCGCGTTAACCACAGAGAAGCTAAGTATAATTATTACACTAACGATTATTAGCGTTCTTATCACTTCGCCTTCCGCCCCTAGCCCTTCCCGTTACTTCGACCCTAAGGTTAGGACTCATTCTCAAAATCTCTACATGGTCCAACGGCACACTGGAGTGCTCATAAACGATGTTCGTATCTCTATTGATAACTCTTATGTTTAAGAAAACTTCTCTTTCAGAACCCATTTTGCCTCCAATGGCTATTCGGCCTCTATGGCCCTCTCTACTTTTTTAGTAAGCCAATAATGATTTATCGAAGATACAGCAGGCATAATCCAGGGAAAATTATCCTTAGAAATACAGTCTGCTAGACTAGCGATAACTTTGTAATCAGCGGTGCTTGCAAACAACATAATCAGGGATTCGGCATGGACAACTTTATTCTCATAAAGTTCTCGCTCTTCATCAGATATCCGATGCTTACTTCGCCTCCTGTTGCTACTGACGACATCAGATAGGTGAGCGGCAACCTGTCGTTTTAATGAGATAGGAGAAGACTTAGCAATAGCCTTGACAAGACTGTCTGACAGTGCGCCACGTTCTGCTGCCGCATTAAGAATGTGACTCTTTTCATTGACTGACCCAGGCGCTCGCTTTACCTTGCTGAAGCAGTAATCAAAAAAGTTTGAGTCCACAGAATTCTCTAGGCCGGCTCTCTTGATAGAGTCCGAAGCATCAGCGTTCTGCCGAAGTTCAGCATCAGACAGTGCAGCCAGATAGTCATACGTCCTATCTACGACAGGAGTTAATCTCATCTTTGCGCGAAAAGCATCCTTGGATAGCTCTTCCTGTGCAGAGAGATAATCATAAAACTGCTTTGCCCAACACAGGCAATAGTCATAAGTAAGAGCCCCTCTGTAATTAAAGTTTGAGTTTTCTGCTTTCGACAGAATAACCCCCAAAAGTTTATCTCTTTTTTCCGGGCAAGATTCCCATAAAAAAGAAAAGGTATCATCGTTAATAATCGAATTAGCCCCGGCGCCGTCGTAATAAGTTAAAGCTTCAAGCGCACCATCTAAGGCATAATTCAAAACCTCATTATATTCTATCTTCTGATAAGATCCACTGCTGGTTTTCTTAAAATCATTTAATTCATCAAACATATTTGTTATCTCCTACAGTTTTTACAAGTGTATAACTCTTTATGAAAAGAATTACTGATCCATTCTCTGCTGCACAAGCTCTGCCACCCACTTAGACTTAAGATTTCTATTCGCCAATATAAGCGGAAGAAATTCTCTTGGAACCTTTGATACCATTATTGTAAACGGACGCTTTGCGATTTCCTTCATAATAACTTCGCCTATCTTCTTATACCCATAGGGAGCAGCCGCCGCGCCCATAGCTCTAATGTCTGCTCGCTTATCTGTGAGCATTTCATCTAAGCACTCTGCGGGACCTAGCCTCTCAAAAGCTAGCTTGCGAACAACATAATCATCATCTTTAGTCAAACCTCTTAGGGCGGCAATAGAGCAAACCTTTGCCGCAAATCTCTTCTCTGAGCTGGTGCCTGATTTTGCAAACTTATCCAATACCTTTACATCTGTAAAAAGACATTTTTCCAAAATAAGTGTTCGTACTGTTTCTATTTCTGATTTAAGAAGAGCATCTCCTAGGTCAGGGAATTTAGAAACGAGTCTGCTGACAATATCGCTTACATAATAAGGAGAATATGTAGAAAGTCCACAAAAAGCCTTGTTAAAAACTTGCTCTTTCATAAGGACATGTTTAACTTCACCCTTGCCACTAGTGTCAATCAAAGAAGCAACTTTAACTCTACGCTGTGACCAATTTGAATTACCATTAAATATATCACGTATGCTGTTTGCGAAGCGTTCGTTTTTATCCACCACTATATTCTCCTGTTCCTGTCTTTAACTCACCCATATTATTAATGCTAAATCCTGCGGCCTTTCTGTGCCCACCGCCTCCAAACTCCGAAGCTATAGAGGATACATCCATTCTATTGTCCCAGGACCTCAAGGAGAATCTATATTTCTCTCCATCAAAATAGTAAACGGCAGCATACTCTTCATTCTCTGAAAGAATATTCCCCAACTCAGACTGAAAACAAGCAGAGTTTATTGCTGGAATGCTTTCTCCAAGAATATCTATTCGGTGCTTATTTGATAGCATTATTTTTATAGTAGACTTTTTATATCTCATAATTTCAGCCCCGGAATTAACCATCTTCCTCCATCCTTGAGATCCAATTTCTCCCATATCAAGATTTAGCTGATTCCAGTCTGCAAAGTTTCGATTGTATGAGTCAACTACCGATAAGATTTGTTCCGTCGAGTCAAGCTTCCAACTCCACAAGTCTCTATCTTGAACGTGCCGAAGAAGTGCCGGAACAACCCTTCCTTTGAAGAGGTACTTCCAAGCCAGAACAGACCCAGATTGCTCCATATCGAAGTGGCAGTAATTCAAGTCACCACAATTCTGCAGTCCAGTCTTATGATGGTCAATGACCACTATCGAATTTGCCTCCTCCTCTAGCTCATCCATTATAACCCTGGGATAACAAAAATCCACAATAAATACATCACGCCCAGTAACCATCGGAGGCTCCTCATTGTGACTGACCGCCATATATTGTGCTTTCCTCCCATACTTCTGGTTAAAAGCCCACGCTGCACCGAATCCATCTGGACAGCCAGCGTGATAAAGAACCATTGTTTTCGCCACTCTATATTCCTTTCGGGGAGTAAGAATATTTAACATTCTCAATTAAGACACACGCCGAATATATGGCGTCATTTATAAACCAACACATCTTATCCAGAGTTGCAAAGCTACGACTCTCATTATTATAGACAAGCTTAAAGACTCCAAACTCCTGAAGAATGTCACACTTACTAATAACCAGATTGGTCGTGCCAGTAAGGTTAATTGCTCGTATTAGAGAGTCTAGGTTCAACCAGTTGACCTTTCTTGGTCTACCAGTTGTCACACCATACTCCTCTCCCAGCTTTGCTATCGCAGCTAACTCCACGTCATCAAGCAAGCTGTCTGGGAATCTGGGGTCTTCACCTGATCTTGTATCATATATCTTTGCCGCACCCCAAATATCGTTAATCTTCTGAGGTGGGAATCCGATTGAACAGGCTCCGTATGGCAGCGTTGTAGATGACGTCACATAGGGATAAAGACCATAGTCAATATCTAACCAAACTCCCTGGGCTCCCTCGCACAGCACTGAACCACTAAGCTTCTCATTCCAAATCCATGAGGGATCTAGAACGTCCTTCGCTAAGACTCCTGTTCTGGCTGCCTTAGAGGCATAGCATGGAGCAATCCCTTTGCTTGTCGTTCCAAGCTTTGATGCTAGATTTCGCTTGTCATATTCGATATGCTCATCTAAAACAATATGACAACGTGGGGAAACTTTAACTAACCCCGTATCAAATCCGTTCTTATCTAGGTATTCTATCTCACTGAGAAATGATTCCGGGTGCAAAATGCAGGCGGGACCAATAACAGATTCTACTCCGTAGAAAACGCCAGATGGAATCAAGTGTGTCTTGTACTTCTTATTGTCAACCCACACTGTATGTCCGGCGTTATTACCTCCGGCCCACCTTGCTATAACATCGTACTCACCACTACTTGCTAGTTGTGCAGTAATCTTTCCTTTTGCTTCATCGCTTTTATATTGAGATTGACCCGAAGGTCAACCCCAGCATAAACCAACTACTATGTCTGCTTTGTTGATCATGCTGCGTTCCTCCTTTCGTCTAAGTGTCTGGTTAAAAGATATCTATCTTGCCCACGCTAGGTGGAGCAGTAGGAGTATAAGCCTTATCTGGCGCCTCGCAACCATCAATCGGAATAACCTTTTCGATTTTTGTCGGGCGCTTAAAGAATGAAATTCCCTCTCCATGACCGGATAGCTTGCCCGAGAAGGAAACGTATTCTCCCGCCTCAAAGTTATATGCCTTTCCCGTCTTAAAGAGATATTTCCAGCCATTCTTATCAATACACATAAGGCCTGGAGTTGGATAGGGTGCGTTAGCCTTTGGCTTTACGATCTTCTGAATCATAAGCGGCCCGACCCTTTGTCTGGCACCGATAATTAGCTCAGCAGGAGGATCTAACACAGCAGACTTTATCTGCTCTTCGACCCAACGGTTCAAAGAGATAATCCAGTTATCTGAAAGTCTATGTGGAGTATTTATAATAACGTCACGGCTCGACGCAAAGAAGCTATTTTCTGGGTTATTCTGCAATCCAACAGCGAGCATTGGGATAACCATCGGGTTAAGCTTGTCTAGCTGAGCCCTTGCTCTGGCGTCTACCTCTTGAGAGGTAGGCTTCTTACTTCGCCTCTTTCTTCCACCCTGTCGCTTGGGCTTTGAAGGGCTATTACTTTCAAAAATCTGAATCATAAAATTCCCCGTACCTATCTGGGAAGATATAGTACGGGGAAAAATTATATTACTAAATTAACTATCGAGCTAGATTTTTGACTTAAGTAAGGCCAGTAGTTCCCTTGTTTTCTCTAGTCTTTCCTGCCGCTCGTTCTGCACGAGTAAGGCCTCGCTCACTCTTTCTCTGACCCGAGATCTTCTGGCGATACGCTCGCCTCTTTTTCGGATCCTTTTCTTCTCGCCTTATCTCTCCCATCATTCTGCGCTGCTCTCTCTGAGTTAAGAAGTCTGGCTTTCTCTGAGATAACGGAGCTACAGTGTTTGGCTTCGCAGGATCAGGGACATAGAATAAACCACCGTCTGCCTTTCTCATTCTAACATCATCTGCCGAGAAGAAGTCGGATGCATTAAACTGAGGCTGAGCAGGCTTCTGAGCTTTCGGAGACTCTAGAACCATTTCCATATTAGGATTAGCTTGAAGATCTGCAACATAAGCGGCACTAATCTTCGCCTGTGAAGAGGGGGTATATCCACTATACGGCTTTGATTCCTTCGTTGTAAGACCAACTGCCTTTAGGAGAGCATCTCTCTTAGTTAGGGTTAGTCTCTTATCTGTCTCTGGAAACTTCCAATAAGCCTCTAATAAAGTAGCTGAAACCGCACTAGCCTGTGACGCACCCGGAGCAGTCGTAGCTCCAGTAAGCTTTGCTAAAGCATCAGCAGGAGCTAAAGTTGTTGGGACAGTTGGAGTGGTAGTATCTCCGGTTAGCTTATTCCATGCAGCAGAAGTATTCTTTCCCCAACGTCCATCAGAAGCTAGTGGTGTGCCATCTATATTTGTTGCACCCATTTGAGTCATCTTTGTCTGAACCGGAATCCAAGGCTTATTCGGATCAGTCTTATTCGGATCAGTCTTATTCGGATCAGTCTTATTCGGATCGTGAGACCCCAAAGAAAGAGAGTTGGCCTTGAGAGCCATCTGCAGATGTGATGGCGAATGCTTTAGCTCCTTCTCAATTATTTGTTTTATTGATAAATCACTGTACTTAACAAAGTCGGCATCTACCACTGTTGCAGGAAATAGCCCCAAGACTTTAGCGTCAGAAAAAGAGCCACTTATCCGGCCAAAGTAAAGAGCCGCAATCATAAGCTCCTCTTTTGTTCCCCACCCTCCCTTATTCCACGAGACATTGGGAGCGGCAGCATAAACGAAAGCCTGATTCGGATCAGCTTTCGCCTTATTTATATCGCTAACAGAAACATTATTCTTAATATATGTAGCCACGTCTGCCATTTCGGCAGCCTGAGCCGCAGTAGGAGCGGCACTCTTTGTCAAGCTAGCAATTTTATTCGAGATAGCCTCATGCCCAGACTTGCTTAAAGCTTTTGCCAGCTTTAATAGTTCAGTTTTCGTATTACTCATTTCTACTCCGTCCATTAGTTAGATAAGATTTCTCTGTAAGCTTCTTTTTTTCTATTAGAAATAGAATTATCCATATTAACTTTGTTCTTCAACATTGTCTTCTGACTTTTGCTCAAACCTTCTTTTGTATTAATTAATAATATATTATTAGAATTATCAAATTTAGAATAATAAATAGATCCAGTACTTTTCTTCATCCAGACTCGTCCTTTGTCTGCTATATAGAATCCTTTCTTTACTGATTCAAAATCGTTATAGCCGGATGAAGACATCAGAAAGTCAAAGAAATTCCACTCTTCATCATCTTGTGTTTCATCTTTCTTTCTATCTATGTTAACAGCGGGCCAAGCCTCTTCTTCGTTTGCATCGTCTGTGCCTCCGGCAAGATTGGATGTTTCAGAGTCTTCAGCTTTGAAGCCCTCTGCTCTGCTTCTCCATCCTTGCGCTCCGGGTGGGGAACCGCCCGGTACATCAAAAAGACCAAGGGCTTCTTTGTGCAACTCTGCAAGCCTATCTCCAGTTGTGGAGTTTTTGCCCGATGCGAGGACGGGTTTATTAGAATAAGTATTTTCTCCTGGGCCAAACAAAACTCTATTAACATCAGGAGTTTTACCCTTAATAACAGGGCCCCCTTCGTAATAATCTATTAGATCTAATAGAGAAAACTCTTCGGCTTCTTCGTCCATCTTACCTGCTAAACTTTGGGATTCCCACACTAAACTCAGATGAAATCGCTCCTATACCGGGAGCCTCTGCCTTTGGAGCTTCTGTTGCCGGCGCCGCAGGAGCTTCAACTCTTGGGGTCTGATAAGCAGAATCGGGAGCCCGAGAGGCATCCTGATCAGTCATCATAGCATCTTGGCCTTTACCCTCTAAGTCTGTTAGAAGATTAAGCAAACCAAGCCAGGACTTCTCATACTTACCAGCGGCAGAAACTCCTGCAACTCCAGTTGTCCACCATCCGTTGATAGCCTGATTGACTCCGGCCTGTCCTTCTGGGATTAAATGCTTGCTATTACGACCAAGGAATGTCTCTACCGCAGCCTTCGTATTTGGACCCCAAATACCATCGGCTGTTGATCCGACAAGATCCTGAATCTTCATAAGGTTAGAATGTGTGCGAGTTGCCTTAGCCTGTGGCTGATCCTGCGGATTTATCTTAACTAGTGCGCCGCTAATAAGTGATTCAAAGTTTGGAATTGTCTGAGAAATAGTCGTCTTAAAAGCCGTTCCTTCTGAAATAGAATTAAACTGTGGATCATTCCAAACTTTAGAAACATGAATTCCCGAATCAAGATAGGCCTTAAGCGGACTTGTTTCGATGGCATAAGCTGGACTATAAGTATTATAAGCCTCTTTAAATACTGCATCCCATATATCAAGTGCAGCTATTTCTTCCTGAGAAAGATCTACACCCTCTCGAACGCTCTGCCTTGTTGGCATAGCTGCAAGCTTTATATTTGAAGCTACAATTGAGTCTAATCTGTCTGCAAACTCCACCTCTCCGAGTCCGTCCAGATGATTTGCTAGTTTTTGTAATTCTTTTAACATGTTTAATCCTTTTCCTTTAAAGTTATTAAGAGCCGACAGTGTTGTTAGCCCGCTTTGTATAGTCGATTCCGATTGTCTCTCAGCGGACTCCGCGACACCTTCCCCGCCAGGAAATCCCTTCTCTGGGTCAAAGTCTTCCATATGACCATACTCATGAACCAGCGTTCTTGCAACCATTTCTACGATAGAATTTATCTCACCCTCTTCTGCGTTGGGAGGAAATTTAGAAAGAACAAAATGTATCTTGTCAATCTTGCCATCATCATCTTTATCTTCCGATGATACATAAGCAATAGCATTTGGATTATCCGCAGGAGGCGATTGATCCCAAACTATTTGGTTAACATTATTTAACATGGTTGATATCTCGGGACGCAGCCCAATAGACTTAACCTTGTTTAAAACCTGCGGCCAATAGTGTGGGCCATTTGCTTTCTTATCTAACATATGTTTCTTAAAATACCTTTGGCTTTTTAGGCTTTACATACTTAGTAGTTGTTCCAATAATATCAATAGAATCAGGTCTAATAATAGAAAAAAAGAAGTTAAAAGGCCGGCCGGTTGAAAATTCTTTTCTGATCTCAACCCACATTCTTTTTTTAGAAGAAATATCTGACTGATTTGATGGAAACATATGAACGACGTTTCCATGGTTTGCTCTAAAATCTTGAGCAATTACTTCATTTAATTCAGGATTATTTAGATCGTATAGAACGTCTCTTCTATCTCCCCATTCTTTGCTAAAGTACTTTCTATACTTTAACCTGACAGTTGTTGACACTCTAATCGGCAACTGAGTTCTATTATCAGTTACTCCTGACTCTTCAAGGCCAGCCTTCTTTGTAAATCCATTATCCATATAAGTGTCTCACTATTTTATGTAACCATATTACTAGATAAAAAAAGGCTCCGACAATTTGTCGGAGCCTTTTCAAAGCTTTAAGACTATAGCTTAACGTAATAAGCTAAGACCTTATAGATAGCATCTATACTTTCAAATTTTGGGTTTCGGACAGGCTTGGGGGGATCTTTGTATCCCATTCTAACGCCCTCTACGTTTTCCGCCTCATAGTGAGGCTGCACTCTGTTGCGTGCTACTGCCATAATTGATCCGTCGAAACTGATCATCAACGTGTCAGCAATCTCAGGATACTCATCCCATGCAAACTTTCCAAAATGGTTCTTATGCAGAGGCTCTTCTAGCCAGACGTACTCCATACTTCTCTCCAGACTTTCTTTATAGTCTATTTAAAATAAATCACCCAACAAATCAGGTGCTCCCTCAATTATCGTATTTAGCCTCTTGGCTTTTTCAGCTTTCTTTATAGCTTCCTGCTCTCTCTCGTGAGCTTCCATTCTTCTTTCAATCGCGTATAACACTTCGCGTGATTGGCTTCCCATAATTGAAGTCAGAAGGTGAATCGGAAGCTCTTTAGCTAGCAGAACCAAGACATAATCATATTTCGAATCACTCATGCCTAAGAGCAAATCGTCATAGTTTGTGTATAAATCCTTATTCTCTATCAAAGCTTTCACACCAGCATGAGAGGCCGACCCACTTGACTCGCTTCTAATTTTTCTAGCATACTTCTTTGTTAAGGAACCTGTTTTAATAAACTCCCTGTAAAATACACTGCGCCAATTGTGATGCGGCTTACATGGATTATCAAATAATTCTTTTTCAGTAAATGTCTTGACAGCGTTTGGGTCTTGCTTTGTACTTTCCTCCAAAGCCATTCTCAGCCCGTCATAAACGTATCCGTATGATCTTCCGGAGCCAGAAGCGTAAAGACTCTTAAAGAAATCCATCCATATAAAGTTTGGATTTCTCTTTGCTGCCTCAAAGACACATGGTACTCCTCCGCGAGCAATCGCACCACTATGAATCTCTATAAAAGCATCGGAAGTATACTCCTTGATTGCCGCTTTTGCAAAAGCGGAATCCGCTATTCTTTCCTCAGAGGAAAGAGACAGGAAGGAAGTAAACATATCCTTCGTGCGCTGTTCTGATAAGACTAGGTTATTTAGCTTGGCATCTAAATATCCTGAATCAAAGACTGCCTTCTTGATGAGGTTTAAATCTAGATGATTATTATAATAACTATAATTATCAAAAAGATATCCAGAACCAGCCTTAGCCAAGGTTTCGAGAATGCTCATTCCACCTCTCCTTTTTCTAAGAAGTCCTTAATTACTCTATCAAATAGGGCTCTCTTCGCTGTAAGTACAGCGAGCTTGCTATTGTCCGACAGCCACTCCCAAGTCTTAAAGACTTCAGAAGCCGGGAGGGCAAAGAAGTTTGCCCTGAGACGCTTCTGATTGTTATCATATGTGCTATGCAAATGATTTACCGCAATTGCGATAAGCATTGACGTAACTCGCTCAATTTCTTTAGTCTTCTCTTCCAATTCGTTAGACATATTTTCCTTTCAACTCTACAGCACCATTCTCCCCACTATAGTGAGGGCTAAAACAATATCAAAAAATTATCTATTTCTGTTCATCCGGAGAACTATAAATTGTAACCTCGGTAGTAAGGAGGATTCCTCCAGATGATGCGGCATTTTCAAGCCCCGTCCTAACTACCTTTACCGGATCAATAATTCCGGCCTCTACCATATCTTCTTTCAAAGAACCCTCTAGAGCATCATAGCCCATCACAGTTGACTTTGAGCTAATAATGGTTTCCATATGCAAATGATATTCTGTACCTGCATTCTTTAAGATCTGAATAAATGGAGCCCTCATTGCGAAAGCAACAACATCACATCCGACAATCTCTTCTGTTGTTAAATTTGCAGTAGACTTAAATTCTTCTAGAGCAGGAAGGCAATGTAGCAATGCCGCACCACCACCGGGAACAATTCCCTCTTCTATTGCAGCTCTAACAGCGTTGATTGCGTCTTCGACTCTGTCCTTCTTCTCTCTAACCTCTTCCTCAGATACTCCGCCAACCTTGAGCACAGCGATAGATCCAGTCAGCGCAGACAGTCTCTGCTTGAGTGCTGCAATCTCATAACGCTCAAGTCTGGACTCCTCCAGCCTCATGTTAATTGAGTTAACTCTTTTTTCTACAGCCTCTTCTGTTCCGACTCCGTCTATAATTGTAGTGTCACCTCTTGTGATGATCACTCTTCTGGCAGAACCAAGACTCTCCAACGGAGCATCTTCAAGTGGAGAGCCTGCGTCATTAGTAAACAGCGTAGCACCGCATACTGTAGCGATATCTCCAAGCATATCCCTTCTCATATCTCCAAATCCAGGCGCTCTTACCGCACAGGACGTTAGAGTTTTACGAGCTTTATTTAGAACTAAAGTCTGAAAAGCCTCTCCCTCTACAGTCTGTGCAATAACCAATAGTGGACGATTATCTTTAGCTGCCTGCTGTGCAACCGACATTAATTCAGACGTTTTAGCTATCCTTCCGTCATAAACCAGTATCAGCGGGTTCTCAAACTCTACAGTCATTCTGTCCAAGTTTGTTGAAAAGATCGGAGACATATACCCTCTGTCAAAGGATAGACCTTCCGAATATGAAACGTTAGTTTCCGCTCCAGCAGACTCCTCAACAGAAATCAAACCATGATCGCCAACGGCAGAGATCACTTTCCCGATTATCTTTCCTAGCTTCTCATCATTATTTGCAGAAATAATTGCCACACTGTTAATAATGTCTTCGCTGGAAACCTCCTGAGCCAAATCCTTAAGACTCGCAGATACAATCTCAACGGCCCTATCAATGCCTCTTTTGATTAGAACCGGATTATGTCCAGCCGCGACCATCTTTGAGCCTTCTGTATAAATAGCTTGAGCCAAAACAGTTGCTGTAGTAGTTCCATCACCAGCAAGAGAGTTTGTCGAAGAGGCTACGCTCTTAATAAGCTCTGCTCCCATGTTTTGGATTTTACCCTTGAGAGTGATGGCTCTAGCAACTGTTACTCCGTCCTTTGTAATAAGAGGAGGCCCGAAGTTTCTCTCTATTGCTGCGTGTCGGCCTCTTGGTCCCAGAGTAGCTTTAACTGCATTGGCGAGAATATCTAAACCCTCTTGTAAACCCTTTCTGGCATCTGTATTAAACTTAACTTCTTTAGACATGTATTCTCCCTGAGTGTCGATTTACCCTATTCTACTGGCGCTTCAGCCTCTTCGCAAGGAGAATCATCCGTACTCTCCTCGCTTTCTGCCGCCGCAGCAGCCGCCTCTTCTTCGGCCTTAGCCTTCTTTCGAGCCTTATCTTCTTCGACCCTCTGAATCCTCTTGATTCTGCCAGAGATTCTCTCTGTTGCAAAAACAATCTCTTCTTCGTCAAGCTCATCCGCAAAGAAGTAAAATACAGCCTTTCCGCCTTCTGTCAGACCATCCTCAAGGGCTTTTAGCTCTAGCTTTAGAGCGTTAATCCTCATCATTTCTCTCAGCAATGTCTGTCCAGACTCTAGAAGATCCTTGTCATCAATACCGTTAATCATATCTCTAAAATCATTAAGCTGTGGCATTTTATTCCTTAAATAATACTACTAATATTGGTTCGTTTTATACGAAGGCTTGGGTCAAATATGAATGATAGACTAAACTCTTTGGCTGTCTACCTAAATAAGATTGGTCAAAATAATTTCTCTGACGCGGTTGTTAGACTTGTGGAAATCCACAAGTTGGCCGAAGAGAATGTCGGCCTTAATGATTTTCACCTTTACGATATAGACGATCCTGATTTAAAAGCTTGGGACAATTTGCTTTTATCTATAAGGCAGCCCTCAGAGCTTGTCTTTGAAATAAAAGGAATCGGAAAAGCTTTAACGGGGTCAACGGATGAGTTGACAGCATCATTTGATAAGCTAAATGTTCCAGTAGATAATGAGCAGAAAAAAGAATTGATTCAATCTTTGGCGGCAGCTTCGGGCAACAAAGTCATAAAGACAGCGAATTGGAAATCCTTATTTACAGATGGTAATGCCTCAAAAATCAAGCCAGGATACTTCGGAAGAGCAGCCCCTATCGCTGGAGCTTTCATATCAGTTGGTACGGCTTCCAAAAACATCACAGAAGCAATCAACAATGCCAAAACAATTGTAAAGAAACTTCCGCTTCAAAAATATAATCTATCTGCTCTAAAGATATTCTCTCCTGCGGCAGTCACGATTGGAAGCACGCTTTCTGAGCAAATTGATAATCACAAAGATAATCCAGAAAATCTTTCAGAACTATTGGATATCTGCAAAGTTATTTCCGCCTTCTATATGGACTTTGTCTTCGCGCTATCCAATAGTCTCATGTCAGTAATCGACATCCTCACCGCTTTATCAACCCTCATAGATGGGCCTCTTCCTGTTGCAGATATAATCGCAGGCGTAATTGGATTTGCATTAAGCATGGGACTTATCGGTGCAGAGTTTCTGAGCGAATATCTCTCTGAGAAATATTGGACTAACCACTTTGATAGAATCAAAGATATAGCAATCGAAAACATTAAGAGAATAGAGCAGAATTACCCGAATCCCTCCACCACAATATAGTGGAGGGAAAAATGGTATCGAAAAATATTCTACTCCGGCTTTAAAGCCTACCTTCCGCGCTCTGGAAGAACCTGTTTTCGTGCAGCAGAACCCCTTCTGTTCCACCAATCAAGCCACTCACGCTCCCACTCTTCTCGGCTTACACGGATTCTTCGCGTACCCCTTCTTAAAAAGTAAAATACAATTGGCTCTTCTGATGTCTTTAGCTCACTCGGCATAATCTATCTCCTTATTTATTTAAAAAATACTGTCTGCAATATTCGCTCATTACCGCAGTCCCAGCATGACTAACATTCAAGCAGTAGCCCGGACCATTCATTGGAATAAAAACTGAATCATTCCTTAATGATATCTCCGCCGGAACTCCTGTCTCTTCGTTTCCTAGAACAAACACCGTCTTCTCTAAAAAGTTAAAGTCATATTCAAAAACACTCTCGGCGCTTTCGTTTAACTCTACCGCAACCTTCTTATAATCATTGGCTTTGCAATACTCGATAAAGCGCATTGGATTTGGAAATGTTTTGAAGTTAATATAATCATAAAGAGATCCAGATCTTGGATTTAAAAAGCTTCTATCTGGTAGTGATCCTATTATAAAGATATCCCTGACTCCAAAACATGCAGCACTCCTAATTAGAAATGCTAAATTTTCATCAAAAGAAAAGTTAACAGTAGCTATCGCTAGCGGAATCTCCCTAGCTCTCTTTAGCTTTTCGTTGTACCTTTCTCTTCTTGTCTTTCTTCTTTTTGTGTCCAGATACATCACTGTTCCCTTCGGAATCAGATATTGAAATTACTTTATAGACTCTACCAAACAATGAGAATCTCTTCTCTGTAGAGATAAATCTCGCCAACGCAAGCAAAAACTTCCCTTCTCCGTCTCTATACAGAGGATTTGAAGTTTTCCGTTCTAGCTCAAGTTCTCCCAAACGACAGTCCCACTTTTCAAGAAAGTCTGCTGGAGATACGTCCAATGAGGCTCGAAAGAAGCGATCATAATCTTCAAGGCTTGTTGCTGTAACGCCCTCTTTCTTCGACCATTCAATCTCTTCCTCTGTTAACTTCTTTGATTTCGAAACGGTTGACAGAACTATCTTCTCTGATAAGTTTAATACCGCCGTGTTTTCCCATCCAAAGAATATTTTCGCTGACTCGGAATCGGCATCTTGCCTATAAGCATAGAGCTTATCTACTTTATATTTAGCTTTAAAGTCAGTCAGATTCACCTATCCCTCCTGTGGACACACCACTGAAATAAGAGTTGTTGCAACTCTATAGGGGTCAGCGTTTGAGTTAGGACGTCTATCTTCAAAGTATCCTTCTCCAGCACGCTCTACATGCCATGGAATTCGAACCGATGCACTACGATCTGAAACCCCAACGCTAAACTCATCAATGCTTGATGTTTCATGCCTTCCGGTAAGTCTATCCTCTAATCCAACTCCATAGGACTCTTTTGCCAAAGCAATAGCCTCATCGGAGGCTAGAGCCTCACAGGCTTTATATATAGAGCTAATGCCTCCGGTTCCTCGCATTGATGCTGTGCTAAAGTTAGAGTGCATGCCACTTCCGTTCCAGTCTCCATCGAGAGGTCTTGGGTCGAAGTCAATGCTTATATCTTGCATTTCACAAACTCTCTGCAGAATAAAGCGAGAGACCCAAAGATGATCACAAGCCTGCACTGCATTTGTGCCGGGGCCTCCAATCTGATATTCCCACTGACCAAGTGCCACCTCTGCATTTATACCTACAATGGAAAGTCCAGAGTTAATACATGAGTTTAGATGTAACTCAGTTAAGTTTCTTCCAACAACGTTATCTGATCCAACAGCGCAGTAATAAGGCCCCTGTGGACCTACGTTCTCGGTATGACCGAAGGGAATACCATTCTTAAACATAAAGTATTCCTGCTCGAATCCAAGCACTGGCTCTGTTCCGTGATGCTTTATCATTTCATCAACTAACTTGGCTCGGTAATTTGATTCGTGCGGAGTCATATCTGTATTTAGAACATCACAGAGAACCAAGACTCCATTCTCACGATTCGAATCCAAACAAGCAAACACTGGGCGAAGAACTAAGTCTGAGTCTTCAGTGTCTGCCTGTCCGGTGCTAGAACCGTCGAAGCCCCAAACGGGCAAATCCTTTAAAGATAATGTCCAAGTTTCTTCTTCGGACGAGACGTTTAAGACTCTGGTCTTTGACCTTAATTCCTGAGTTTCATTTCCGTCAAGCCAAAGATATTCTGCTTTTATAATTGTTGTGCTCATATTATTCCTACTGCAAAGTTAAAAAGGTTTCTTCATATTTGTCTATTGAAGACTGCTTTAGTATGGACGTAAAGTTCATAGCATGAAAATCGTTAGCTATGCTCTCCATATCTAGGACAGATTTTGTATAAACGATGTTACTCTCTTCGGACTTCAAGTCAATAAATTTTATTAAATTATAACTTTTTTCGTAAGCCTTACGGAACTTCTCTTCTGTGAGCCTCAAATCTAAAAGTCCGGCTGTTGCCAGAATCTTTGAAGCAGTCTTCTTTCCTATACCTTTAACCCCAGGAATGTTGTCAGCTTTGTCTCCGACCATTGCCTTCCAAGAAACATAATCATAATCTGTATTCTCACGATACTCTTTTGAGATAGGATTATATAGCTTTACCGTTTCTGGAAATTTATTAAGAAGCTGAATGAAGTCTGTATCAGAAGAGATAACAGTAACGTCATCAGCATCATGATAATACTCGATAAGATACTGAACAAGATCGTCGCACTCTTGGTCTGGATGATATACAGTTCGGATTGGATAGTCTTTCTGAATAGAAGAAATAATAATTCTCTTCTGCCTATGGAAAGACTCCCAATGCTTAACTATTTCGGGATCACTAGTATCTATAACTCGGTTTCCCTTATAGTTCGGGTCTGCCTCCAGTCGAGCCACAGGTTTTCCATCTAACGGAAAATACACAATGTCAGGAGAAAACTGAGCAACTGTAGCTCTTAGTGTTCTAAAAAAGTTATAGACTATCTGATACTCTCCGTCTGCCAATCCGCCGCCCCACTTGAAGCGGCATCTGTGTATCATATTATATGCGTCTATAATCAGAACTTTCTTAGATAATGGTTTTAATGTCAACTGCTTTCTCCTTGGCGTCCTTTATTGTTTTTCCGCTTCCATGAACCTCGAACATTACAATAAGATTCTTAGTCTTATCATTCACGGTACATAGTGTACAGTTGTTACAGTTTATGTCTTCTTTTCCTTCAACGTCATGCCTCGCCGGGCAGAGGACGGCACGCTTTCCTGCGTGTCCAAAACTCTTTGGAATATTCTTTCCAGTCACAGCTAGCGCCGCAGACCACCCCATGGAAAGAGCATCATTTAAATCTTCCATAGTATTACACGAAGCTCTAAACCACTTCTTCAATGGCTGCGAATAATCTTCTCGCCAAGCATGGGTGTAACCTATGTTAATCAACCCCTCGGCTTCTACCTGATTACACTCCGCAATAGTGCCAGGAACATCGCCAACAATGTCTCCTGCAACTCTATGCCGAACAACTCTAGCAGACTTATGTCTCTTCTTTAGAGCTTCCGTTAGTGTCTTCGCTTTAAGCTTTCCACTTTCGATATTTTTTCCTAATACCCTTAAATAGAAAAGACCCCAAGCATAGCAGCCTCCGTCCTTGAATGAACAAGAATTCGGACACGAACTAAGCGGGGAGTATGAAGCGACTATCTTACCTATTTTTTTATCTGACGACCTTGGTACCCAATGAACAGTTCTCATCTTTTACAGCCTAATACGGTCAACCTCCTCTTTGGAGGTTCAGGGTTAACCTAAGATAGCCGCAGGTATAATCCTGCGGCTATCTTAGATATTATTCAAAACGAATATTACTCAGGAAGAGTCTCGTTTAGGAAACTTCGGAGAGCCTGGGCCTCACGAATCGTCATATTGACAGTCTGACTCGGAACACGCCAGTCATCAGACTGAGCAACAATCTGTAGGCGATTGCTTCCTGCCTGCTTTCGCGAGTCTCCGTTACGGACATTGAGAGTTAGTGACTTGGTCTTCTTGGTTCTATTAAGCATCTATTTATTCCTTTTCAAATATCTTTACACTTGCTCTCTTTGGAGAGCGCTTCTGTTTACGCTTAGGCTTATCTGTCGTTAAGATGGATATAGCCACCGGAACATGGTCCCCGTCCTGGGGAGTCTCTTCTACTTTATCATTCACCGGCACTGTCTGTGAGTCCATAAATTCCTTCCTTTTAATTGTTTAAGGCTGGTACTTACCGGGTAAGCCAGCCCGACCGATGCTCTTCCAAAGAAATAATATCTTCGATAATAGCAGCGCACGAGGCTTCGGTTGCTGTGAAATAACTAATTACATTATTCTCTAGGTCAACAGACCCTACGATGCCCCTCTCTCGCTCTCCCTTTCGACTTCGACTAAAGACGCGGATGCAATCTCCAGCTTCAAAATCCCGAATGTGGAAGCAGTTAAATTCGTCATAAGGTCGGCCATATAGCCTGGAAAACTCTGTTCGATTACTCATCATATTCTCGTTTGTTAAGTGTTCTAATCTTGCCGAAGCGGCAACGCCCCGCATACCATTATGATAATCACGGAACAATTCGTGTCCAGAGATTATTTAATCTCCGTTCTCATCCTTCATAATCTTCTTCCTAAGCACCTTGTGAAGTCCTGGATTAACCAGCAAAGCCTTTGGGACTAAGACGTGTCTAATGTAGTTCCTCATGTATGACGTATCAAGATTTGATGGGTCATTCACATAGGGAACGCTCCTTCTATCGCACCAAGCCAGCAATTCTGACTTTCTCGTAGAAAGGAATGGCCTTACAAAACTGCCTCTGCACTTTGGAATCAACCTTGGAGTGCCGTGCAATGATGTAAAAATCCAAGTTTCAACTAAGTCATCAAGGTGATGACAGGTAATAATCGGAATATTCTCTCTTGAGGCGAACCAGTCGAAGAAAGCATATCGCTGCTCCCTCCAGAAGCATTCCTTTGACTCTCCAGGGTTAATCTCCCGAGTCAAACTTCCTACGAAGAGTAGGAATCCCTTTTCTTCGGCGTAAGCTCTAACAAATTCTTCTGCTTCATAAGCATGGTCTGTCCCATGATTGAAGTGAAGGATTGTTACATTTCTCTTTCCGCCGTTATATAGAAAGTCTAATGCGGCCATACTATCTGCGCCACCGGACACTGCTACCGCAATGTCATCTGGAATTCTTCCAAGTAGTGTAATCATGCTGGCCTTTTCGTTCAGGTTCACCGAGATATAGTAGAGGGGAAAGCCGTATTAGAAAATTTATCAAGCCCCATTTCAAGCCGGATAGCCAGCATTTTATTTAGCAGATTATTGTTCTAAAAACCTGCTAATATTCAATGATTAGATCACAAATGTATGTTTGAAGGAAACCACGTATGAAGTATGTAAATTATTTTTGTTAGCCCTACTATTTCTTGGCACTGCTATTCCGGCAGGAGTTGTCTTTAGCAGAGTAAATGACAGAAGCAAAACTACCGAAACACCTTACGCTGTAGAGTATAATATATCTACAACACCACTTGCAACGAGATCTATAATAGACAGTAAGTTCGAAGTGTCCAACCCTATCATAAAAGAAATAATTGAACTAGAACTTCCAGATTAAGAGCTTAGTTTTTCTAGCACAAAGAGGACAGAAGAAGTTCCGATCTCACCTAGCTCCACAAACTCCCACGTTAAAGCCTCTTCTTGTGAGCCATCACTATGGTACTTCATAGAGGCCATCTGACTTTTAATAGCATTAATTGCGTCAAACTTTCTTGTCCACACTTTCCCGCGACTAGTCCAACCCCACTTTCCTAAATACTCTCCAGTCGCTGGATTCCTAACTTTAAATCCAAAGACTTTTATTATCTCTTTTTTAGCCTTCATAACCGTCCTTTGTGTACTATTTGGATAAGTCCAAAATAGTCGCCGCGATCTTTGCGGCTCTCTCATTATCCCCTATATCTCCAAGAAAAAAGATTACTTCATCCGGTGAAAGCTTCTTAACTATTTCTTCAATAATAAGATTATTGGGAGCATAAGTTCCGCTCTTTACCTTAGCGATAAGTGAATTAAGATCTTTCTTGGTTGCCAAGCGTAAAGCTCTGCGCTCTAGTCCCCAAGGACGTTTGCTTATATTCTCTGGAATAAAATCCTTATAGCAGTTATCAAATCCAATTCTAGCCACCAACTTCGTCTGAATGTTTCTTGGCATCGAGCGCAATGATCTATTTCTCATCATCTTCTTTGCAGAAGCGATTGGAAGAATATTTACAACCCGGCCTCTAACCCGAGAGTCTTTGGAATTAATTAGTCTTCTTGACATTTTAATCCGTTCCTCTGAAGACACAGTATCAAGAACATGAATTGCGAAAATTCCTTTGGAATGATTTACCAAAATCTTTCTATCGGTCTGACTATAACAGAGCGCCGCTACAAGATTCTCAAAAACCTCTCCGAACCCTTTTTTTGCATCTGTGCTAGAGTAGGTCCAAATCGGATAATGATTCCACCTAGAGTCTCCTACGATTGCGGTCTTTGCTTTATTAGATAAAGTCTTCCAATATTCCAAGACTCGCGAATCATCAGTATATTTTTGTCTTGCCCATCGCCATTTTTTCTCCTTTTTATTTAAGGACAAAAGTAGCTCTAAGAATTTATCGTAAGACTTGTTAATTTTTTTTGACATTTATTTCTCTTTTCTTTGCTTGTTTGAAATCAAAAGCTAAAAGCCTCGACTACCCGTTCCACACCCTGTTCTTCTTTCCCATCCTTATTGATTCCCAATTTATCTATATAAGCCTTAAGCCCTGGCAGATTCTTCTCATCATCAATAAGATATAGGGCATACTCCTGCTTAAAGGTTTTCATTTCTGATACCGTTTCAAACTGTCCCTTGAGGCGAGCAACCATTGATTTGAAAGTATGACTTGTAGCCCGCTCTTGACCATAAGTCCACTTAATATAAGCCACCTTTTTATCATAAGCATCATAATCTAAAGACTTGCAGTCAACATAAACCTTGAAAATATGCTGCATTAAAGTTTCATCAAAGTCGAGTCCGTATCTCCTTCCGTACTTAAGAGCCCTCAATGCATTGAAAACCTTAGACGGAAGACTTCCAGACACGTATTGTTCATCTGCATTTAGCTTTAGAGTCCCGCTATTAAATAGGTCCATCAACTCTGAATCGTAATACAGATAGTCATCTTTCCATGCCACCATACAGTTCGTAAAATCGAAATCAGATATGAGAGCCTCAACTGATTCGACCGGCTTCTTTATAAACTGATGATTGACATCTTTCATTCTCGGTGGAGAAATATTTCTTGGAGAAAAAGTATTTGCCCAATTTGTCGAACTAAGCACCCCTTGAAGATCAAGAGAGCGACCTATTTTTGACGTCTGCCCAATCGCCAGATGTCCCGCCTTAGCGGAAGCTATCTCTCCAAACACATTAAAAGTATTGTTTGGGTGTTTCTTGACCCCCGCTAACTTCTGAGAGAGAGAGTATTTGGAGGATAAGCCTTTCTTATAATAGGCAAGTTGTTCCGTGTAATCTGCTACAAGCTCTTTATATTTAGAATCTGGATTTGAATGAACATCGTTGTCTTCCGTAAACCAGAAGTCAATGTCGGAGTAGTCTCCGCTAGAAGCTCCCTTTGCAAGATTGCGACCATTCGATATTTTTAGTCGCTTTAGCAAAAGGTTCCAGTGGAAATTCTCCTGGCAAGATTTCTCTAACAGATAGCAAAAGAGAATTGACCCTCCTGCAATGATTGGATCTAGAGCCAAAAGCTCTCGGTTTGGAACCAAATGCTCCCTCACCAATAGATTAATTCTCTCATTCTTATCTCTATAAATCATAAAAACCTACTGTCCTACGGGTCTTGTTATTTCATACATGCAGTACTGACCCTTCTTTTCCTTGTAAATAGGAAGGTCTAATACCACATTTCTTTGGAAGCCTTTTGTTGTCTTTCCGTCCACAGATATATCTCTTCTGACAGTTATAAATGCTGTTCCGCCCGGAGCTAGCCTACGCTCTATATCGCTAACGACATAATCCGCCTCATCCTCTTGCAATACGTTCAACACATAAGTGCATAATATTGTATTGTATTCTTTGTCAATAAGCTCTTTTGGTCCCCAATGTGGATCATATCCATGTACGCTGTGACCATTGCTCTTTAGGTGTTTTAGATCGCCTCCACGGCCACATCCGTAATCTAAGATGCTATCTTCCAACAAAGCCTCTTCCATTAAGAGGGCGAGTGGTGCAGACGGCTTACGTCTTTTGATAGCAGTATTCCAGCTAGTAACCTCAACGGGCTTGGAAATCTTAGTAGCTTTATCTTTTTTAGCCATCAAAGTTCCCTGATTCCATGCTCAGAGGCTAATCGCTTTCTAATTCTATCAATAGCTCTAAGCTCTAACTTTCTAACCCACTCTCTGGAAATTCCCATTTCCTTAGCGACTTCCCGAAGAGTCTTTGGTTCTTCTCTGAGAAACCTATCTCTTAGAATCTTACCCTCATCATCAGGCATGTTATCTACCAAAGCTCTCAGTAGGATGCTCATATTATCTTTCTTAAAACAAATATTATCTAAGTTTTGCTCTGACCTCTCATCTGGAACTAAGTCTACCTTTAAAGTATTGTTTCCATCGCTACTCTTGACCGGAGCATCAAGCCTTGTGTCAAAGCCGCGAAGAGAACCGCTCATCTTTTTTACAGAAGAAGGTTTTACATTCAATCGCTCTGCTATGAAAGAAATTTTATCCTCTCCGGCCAAACCTTTTTCTTCCGCAAGCTTTGTAGTTTTGGACAGATTAGAAAATAAAACCCTATCGTCTCTTGAGGTTCCGAGCTTAACAATGGACCTGTACGACATAACGTGCTGTCTCATATTAACTCTCACCCACCACATAGCGTATGTTAGAAACAGAGTTTCCTTATCTCTATCGAACATTTTCGCCGCTTTTAAAAGGCCGGCAATTCCCTCTTGGACTAAGTCACTATAAGATAAATGCTGGTTTCTCTTTTTAAAAACATAAGCTTCTTTTGTCACAATTCTCATATTTGACAAAACCAGCCTGTCAAGCGCTGACTTATCTGCCCGCTCTTGCCACTCCTCTATTAAGGCTAGCTGACTGGCAGCGGGCAATATTGGATTTTCTCTGATGATTTTATCTATTAGTTCTGTATTCATGCTACTCCGACTTTAGCCCCTTTTTGCTGTAGGGTCTGGCTTCTCTTCTCTCTGCCTTCCTGGCTTTTTCGGCCTGTTTCTGATCGAATAAGCGATCATATACTTCGTCCCATCTGTCATCATAATCGTAATCATCGTCTTCATGAGTCTGATTTCTCTTAATATTATTTTCCTTCAAGATGGTTTTCTTATTAAAGTTTTTCATATTCTCATACGACGGCCAGTGGCCGCAAGTGTCTCCTCATAGGTGTTGTTAGTGTTTCCTTAATCAAGAATATTAATTGATTTTCATGCAATAAATGAGTTAAAAATTGGGATCCAAATCAGAGTGATAATGTGCTTCGTAGGCATCAAAACCCACCTCAGTATCAAGGTAAGTTGGAATTCCATCATAAACTGGACCATCTGCTTTGAAGCGTATATTTTTGCATCCGAAAGATTCTGCAAACAGATACAGCAGAGCAAAGCCTTCACTTGTACTTGCTGAATTCATAATCATCTTTGAATCCTCACAGACTCTTATATAAATTTCCTCACTTGCGAATTCATATGGAATATCAAAAGATTCAGCCTCAACCTCTATTAGCCAAACATCTTCATCATTAATGTGAAGAGTCGAAGATACAAGAACCTTCTCTATTTGGAATTTATTACTCATAAGTTGGTATCCCCTCATAAGTTGGACCATCCAAAATAAACCTTATCTTCTTACAGCCGAGGGACTCTGCAAACAAATATAGAAGTCCCAGCCCCTCATCAATTGTTGCTGCCGTGATAAAGTCCTTGGTGGTGTCAGCTATCTTAATGAAAGAGGCATCAGAAGTTATGCTAGTAAGCTCTATCACATCCATATCTCTGTATGATAGGTGAGCGAAGGAAGCTATAAGCTCCTCATTCTCAATGAGAAAGTCATCAGTCATCTTCCCTAATCTTTCTCGTATAGAATTTCTGATAAACAGGTTCTATGCCCATACCTTCGTCTAAGTAAATTAAATCAGAAGAAATTCCTCGGACTGGCCTATGAGCTGTTATAGACTGATCATAAGTCGGAATTCCAGACCAGATTTCTCCATCCTTAGATACCTCTAGGTAATCACAGTTAAAGGATATAGCCATCAGTATGAGAAGCCTTAGCCCCTCACTAAGCTCGTCATTATCTAATGATTCTATACCAGAGTCTCCTAAGCGAAAAGTGAATCCATTTAATCCCTTCAGACTATAGGCAAACGTTTTTCTCTGGTTCGGGCTCATTAAAGCAAAATAATCAGACCACTTAACATGTTTTGTAGAAGCTCTAAAACCCTCTTTCTCTCTAACCATAGGAAGATTACTCATAAGTTGGGATTCCCTCATAAACCGGACCGTCTGTAGTGAATCGTATTTTCCAACAACCGAATGATTCTGCAAACAAATACAACAAAGAAAGTCCCTCGCTAACCGTAGAGTCTATATAAAACCTTTGAGCCGAGCTTACCTCGGCCTCAAAGGCACCCGAAGAGAAACAGGAGTCAACCAGTATCATAAATATATCTGTATCCTCTATATGCTTCTTTGAGGCTAAGAGCATTCCATCTTCAATTACAAAGTCATTTATTATTCTGTCGTTCATAATACTGCTCATAAACTGGAACTCCAGGCCATTCGGCCACTTTATTCGAGACTATCAGCTTATCACTGCCAAGCGATAGGGCCATTAAGATTAATAGCTTAAATCCTTCACTCAAATATTGATGCTCTAGATGGTTTATAGTGTCATCTGTTATCTCTAAGATGAAACCATCTGACGTTGGAAGATACCCCTCCATACCGGCGAATGTTATTCCGCCCATAAGAGAGGTATAATCACCCAGAGAAACGTGCATTTCGGAAGCTAATAGCGCTCCATCTTTAATAGTGAAGTTATTTATTACTTCATTACTCATAGCCCTAGGACATATCCCATTCCGGTCTCAGTCCAACGCCAACCGGAAAACGAGGTACACCGTCCTCCGAAAGCTCAAAATATTGAACGGTTAGCCTCTCCCCTATGTACTTGTCTCCATTCTTAAATAATTCAGCTCGCCTTTCGTGAGTGCCCATCGGCCTGACTCCAAACTCATCCCCAGAATCAGTCACACATCGCCAAACAACAAGGCCCGACTCTCTCCCATCCCCATCGGTAAATCCGACAATCTCATACTCATCCGAGATAAAACGCTTAACCTTCTGAAGAGAATAACTCCGGGATTTGTAAACATAAGGACTTCCAATATTTCTCGCCATTAATCCTTCATACGCTAGTGATACAAACTTTTCTTCATAAGAGTTTAGATTATCACTAGAATCTGCGGTATAAGTCTCTACAACCTTGATGTTGGGACAGCCCTTGATTCGATCTTTGAAGTTAAGGTTATACGCAGAATAACTCGGAACCCCGTCCGAATCATGAGTAATCATTCTCGACTCAAATGGAAGAGTCTTATGCGGGAAATCATAGATATGATATTCTAATACATCTGTATCTGCCCTCTGCTTCTTAACCGCAGAAATAACCCGCTGGAATGTCCAGCCATGAACATAAGCCTCTCCATCTACAGACTGACCCTCGTCAAGAAGCGTCTCTAGCTGAGAGATAATATTGCTTAAGATCTCTGTGACCTTTCCCTTCCGGGACCACATTGTTACTTTTCCATCTTCTTTTCTAGCACAAAACCTCGCTCCATCTAATTTTGCCTGAACAAAACAGGGGAACTTAATCTTCGATGCATGCTTATCGTATCGGTGGGCAAGCATCGGAAGGAACAAGCCGTCTGATGCAGACGGAATCTTGGTCTTATCTTCTACATATCCTTCGTCTTTCTTCTTATTGTGAGAAGACTTAGCTTCGGAACATGCCTGAGTTTTTGCATCAGTTTCATTTGCTCTGCCCAAATTCTTACCTTCAGACACCAATCTTGAATCGAGCTGCTTTTTCCCATCTTCGTAACCATGTTCCGTCTCTATATAGCAAGTTCCGTCTCCCATTTCAAGAACAGAGATTGTCCACTCCTTAATTTTTCCATTTTTTGACTTTCCATAGAGTGTTGGCAGCTTCATTTAATTATCCCTTCTGAGTGTTTTTATATAGCAAAAACCATAGCCCCTAAACGTCTTTCTTGTACCGTTTGCGACCCTAGTTATTGCTCCGGGGTTTGCATCAAAATATAATGCAGCTTGTGTTACGGACTCAAAGTCCAAATTCAACTCAATACATCTAACCGGCTTGACTCCCTTTCCTTTTAAAGCCTTGCTCATTTTCGCCCTAGTTTCTTCAGAAGCCTTTCTCCCTAGATTGCATATTCGAAGCTTTTCCTTGGTCTCCTTGCTCAGCTTATTTCCAGTCATTCTGACGCTTGCAGCCTTTCTCTCTGCGTCAGAATGTGGCCGTCCAGGCTTTCCAAGTTTGGCGAGCGATAACTTCTTCCTGTGTTCTTCAGAGAGCTTCTTGCCCTTATGAGCAGAGGATATTTTGTTTTTAGCCTCCTGAGTGTGAGGGTGACCAACACATCCTCGTTTCGCCTCTCTTATTCTGACGCGCGTTTCCTCAGACACCACCCGTCCATACATTGGGTTATCTGAACCGCGACGAACATTCTTATGCTTAAACCCACAAGCTCCATCGCCGCCGATTGTTAAATTGTACCCCCAGCACTTTGGATCTCGATAAAACGTATTAAGCTTTTTTATATAAAACCTTTCTTTACCGTTTAACTCTTCAATCGTTTTACAGCGCTCTATAACTTCCCAATCAAAATTAGCTTCACCATATTTTCGTATAGCTCTGTGAAAAGCGCGTTGAGAATTTCTTCTCATCGCATCGCCAATATGATGCCATTTTCGTTTATTTATTTTGCCAATAGTTTGACCGACATATTTCTTCCCATTTATCTTATTGGTAGCCACGTATATTATCATTACCTCTCCTAATAATTATCATTATATGATTGATTATTAATAGGAAAATGAAGATTTAAACTATTTCGTATATGCAATGCTATCGGGATGCACACTACACTCGCCGTGATGATGCCAGCACCAGACCTTACAGCCTTCTGCTTTGCATAGAACTCTATCACCTGGGGTGCCTCCTACGCATTTACACCCATCCCAAGGTGCTTTCAGAATCTCTCCGTCAAACTCTTCCATCAAAACAAAGTTATTCTGATTCATAACCAGCCATGTTTTGTCTGATGGCCTCGGAACACTTACCTTGATATATCCAGAGGTCTTTCCTGTTGGAGCCCCTTCGTGCTTACTGTTGTGATAAATATAATCAAATGAGAAGTTAGCAATCCAACCTCTATCCCTTTGAAAATCAATCTCTCCAACTGTTGCTGGACTTCCCCTTCGGAACAATAGAGGCAAACCTCGCCACCCCTCGCTTGCTCTCTCTGGCTTGTCTTCCCTGAAGACAACTCTATCGCCCGTAGAAAATGGAGAGGTATCAAAGAAAGCTTCAAGATATTCATCAACCTTTTCAATGGCGTAATTATATTCGCCATATTGTGAAGAAATAGGACCACTCTTTACCCAGGCAATAATCTTCTTGACTTTATCAAAATATTTATTGCCCCTTACTTTGGCAGTCATTATCTTCCTAAGTATTCTGGAGTCATTAACATTCTGGTATCAGCCGGAAAGATATGCCAGTAATCGCCGTCAGCATCATGACCCTCTGGATGAATACACCACTCTCCTTCTGCCCAAGTATCAGCAGGGCAGATTTCACTACAACGCTTCATTTCTTTCTCCGATTCTTTACTTACTATAGAGCCCGGTGATGGACCAAGTTTGGTCTGAGCCATACTTAATTACAGCAAGAAACTCTAGCTGGAATCTCTCGCCCCAATACTTCGGCTCAACTATGGATACAAAGCAAGACTTATCTTCTCTGCGATATAGGAAATATTCTCTTCCGACCGTTGCTTCTATAGCAACCTGAGCCTCTGTAGCTAGGTCTAAGACCTCTTCTTCTTCATATGAGCCTAGTATCACTCTTCCTCCTCAAAGGGTCTGGGGGCGAACTCTGCCTCTGCAAACCACATATCTCGCGGGTCGTTCTCATAACGAATGCTTGCAACACGATATCTTGTAGTTTCCATTTTATTCGGCAGAATTAAAAAGTCTCCCTCTTCAATTCCATATCGCCAACCATAAAGAGAAATTGACATTCCACCGTCTCTAACTTTAGATACAGAATAACTATTCCCCCAGCTGTTAGCTGAGAAGTCATGTTCTGTTCCGGCTTTATTGCTCATGCTTAAATCCTATCCCCGCAAAATTATAGTCGCCATTACGCAGAGCCTCTGCTTTTGCGCGCCTCGCCTCTGCGTAATCATCTCTGTCTTTCTCACTGTCCGAGCAGTCATTACAAATAAGCTGCTCATTAAACCAAGACATAGAGTATATCATTGACTCTTTGAGACACCTGTGACAGAAGCCTTTCCATTCCAGTTTCATCTTAGTACTCCGCTTCCTGTCTAATATCTTCAAAGGCCGGAGGCCAATTGCTAAATAAGTGATTAGTTATGTATCTGACGACATCACTTGAGGTGCCACCAATATGCCATTCAGTTATATCTTCTGTGGCTAAGCCATTGACCCCCTGATAGTTCTTTCCGTCCTTATAATTATATAAGGTTCCGACTTTTCCATCGGCAAATTCAATTACCCACTCTGGATCAACCTTATAGCCGTTATTATTTATTGGCTCTCCGAACGCTTCAACAAGCCTATCATAACTGATATTGATATATCCTTGAAGGCAACCACTTGCCCACGTTTCATTTATGCTAACAATCTTTGGCATCATTGCTCCAATACAAATACCCTACTCCGGGTTTTATCTCCAGAATAGGGCGGTTAATTTTCAAGGCTGTAAGTAAAGCTTGTGGTATTTCATTGCTTTCCATATAAAGTATAGCCGCTAGAGAGAAGTGGAGCGGAATATCGGACTTGAACCGATGACACTCGGGTTGGAAACCCAATGCTCTACCACTGAGCTAATTCCGCACATATGTGTTATTTATAGAGAACCTTGCTCGCCTCATCAAATGGCTGCGGGAGTGGGGTTTGAACCCACGACCATCGATTTAACGGACCGACGCTCTCCCAGCTGAGCTATCCCGCAATAACCACTATCAACGAACTATACCAGCCCTGTTTCAACGTCAGATATACCCTCTTTTGATCTCAAAAGGAGATCAATGTTAATCCACATAAGTCTTGCACTAGTATACTTGTTGATGCCAAGCTTCCGCTTTAACTTCCGAAACTTCCGCTTAACCCTTCGAGCTTCTTCTGGAGAGTATCCCGCAAAAGGATCTCCCCCAGAAGCCTTAATCGTAAGCCACAGATCCTTTGGAATGATTCCAGAGTTGGTCTGAAGAATATAATCTTCAATGTCCTTAACTTCCATCTTTGTATCACTCATCGTATTACTTCCGGTTCTGTTTTATAACAGAGAGGCATCTATGATAAGTTAAGATGCCTCTCTGCAAAAAGATGATTACTAATGACCAACCAGCAATGGCACTTTCATCTGTCTATAATAAAACCACCGAACATATATAGCGCGAAAAAATATATCCGACTGGAGGGCAATCTTTATAATTATATTATCCATATATAGTTTAACTCAATTAACAATGTTAAACCATTCTCTACTCTATCTCGTCACTCCGCGCTTCTCAAAGTTCCTTGAAACCCACCCTCTACCAGCCAACCATGCCGGTAGTAACTTCAAGCTTCCGCCATGCGGACGGCTAAGACACCATCCGAAATACAATAGGCTTCGTTCTGAGAATGTCAACATTCTTTTTCAAAACTTTTAATGGCCGAATTAAAAGCCGGTTGAAAGCCGACCCTACAAGGCCACTTGCCTACGCCTCAATATAGTAGAGGGATAACTCGTATTATAAAATTTCTCTAGGGAGAAAGGAGGGTCTACTCTTTCGAGTTTGCATCGGGCTTGACTTCAGACTCCAGATTAGATGCCTCTTTTAATAGAGCTTCCAATTCTGCAGCCTCTTTGCTTAAGTCATGCTTATTGAGCCAAGATAATATGTCTTTTAGTTTTTCATCTATATTCATAATTATGTCATCCTCCGCTTTCATTCATTATTTTAAAAGTAATAATTATCTTTTTTGTGTTCAAATTATTATTAGAATAAGATGAATGAGTTAGAAAAACAATAGTAATTCTCTTTAGTTGGAATGAATATTGGCGCAGCTAATCGGTGTTAAGATTTTGCCCGGAAGGCCGGGACAACTTTCCCGGCTCTCTCAGGATTCTTCTTCTACATCCTTCTTAAAGATTTTCTCAAGTCCTTTTCTCAAAGACCTTCCGGCAAACCAACAAAACTCCCAGCCTCCGATTACAATTGCCGCATAAAGCATGAAGCGAATATAGTCAATTACATATAGTTCATCCATTATAAATCTCCTTCAAATCTGCGAGATACTTAATAGAATCTCGTCATACATCTATATCTGAAAGTAGCATAAATGAGCTTATTTAATTAAGAAACTTCCTCTGGATCTACATATGTATCGTCATTTTTCTTAATTCCCTCTAAGTGTGCGAACCAGTAGCCTTTATATTTCATAGCCGTCGAGCGCTGACCCTCTATGCGGACCACCACACCCTCTCTGATGTGTTTGTCGTCAAGAGTGGAGCAACCCTTGCTGAGTTCCTCACAACGACCCTGTAGAGCCTCTAGATCCCCATTATAAACAAATGGACCCTCAAGCATTGGAACGACAGTCAGACCGAGAGTATCACATCGTCTTTGAAGCTGCTGTTGAGATAGCTCAACAGTATCTCCGTGATGCCCCTGCTGTGTAATCCTATAGACAAGAATCTTGTAATTTCCTTGATCCCTATCACAACCATAGGAATATATCATTTCGCTTCCATACTTCTTCTTAAGGATCTTATCTTTAACTCCATGGCTATTCATAATTGGACTGCCCGCTCCCTTGAAGCCTACAATTTCAAAGAAAAGAGTTTCTCCCTGATGAATCCCTAGGTTTCTAAGCTCATCATCGACTCGCGCTCTAAAATCGGGAGTTGCATTCTCATGCAATTCAACAAGAGGATTGCGAACAACATTCCTTGTTCCACTGACATACATATACTTACTTGTCGAATACTGAGGCAGACCAGCTGAGCCGGCGAAATTATTCCACCATCGCTTTGCCCAATGCAGAGCCGAATCTACAGGAAGATTTCCTGCTCGCCCAGACGTATTGTGAATCAATACTCCATTAGCAAAAAAGTTATGCGTTTCTGGCATGGTTAAGTCATACCTGTCCATTTTTGGGATTTTTCGAATACTTTTTATCTTTACGCTTTTTGGCATCTAATATCCTTTTTATTTCTCGCTTAGGGTTACTTTTTAAATCACTTTCCCAAATTACAAGAACAGAGTATCCTCTTCTTCTTGCCACCGCTATCTTCTTTTTATCAGAAGCCCACTTATCAGATACAAGTACTTCTTTCGAGCTACCTTTTAATATGATATCCGTCGGCTTATATATCCTTGGGTTTCCATGCCAGTAGTCTCCGTTGATCTCAATAAGAATTTTTGGATGGATAACAATATCAAAAGAATAAAAATATCCATTTTTCTTTGGGATCTTCTTTTCAATCTTAACTTCGATACCCTCTTTTTGAAGAAGACCTACAGCCAACTTATGTATAGAGCTATATACATTCTTGCCACGCGCGGTAATTATTTTTGACGGTGACTCAACTCCATACTTCTCAATGAGAGTTTTTGATATTTTCTCTTTAACCTCTGCTCTTTGAAAAACGTTTACAATGCCTTCTTCGTCCAAAAGGCGCTTTTCCCATTTTTTTCTAGATGGATGATCTTTGCAAAAATTATGCTCATAACCATAATTTTTCAGATTAGTCGCCTTAGTCTTCTCTACTTTCCGTGGAGTGGTAGCCGCCTCTTTGGCGGATCTAGAAAGACCAAGCTTGACTAGCCTTCTATGTATTGTAGCAACACTAATATTAGTCTCATTCGAAATATCTACAGTACTTTTTTTAAGAGTAATATAGTTAGTCCTCAAAAAACTATCAGTTAGCGTTCTGTTTATATAAGAAATCCACCCCTACACCTTCCTGCGTGACTGCCTTTAGTGGTACTTTTTATTTCTTTATCACAAAATTTACACAACATATTGTTATCCCCCTACTAGTAGGAGGATTATTAGCGTGTATCTTCTCAGTCAGTGAGATTTTTCAGTCAACTAGCAAACAATCGCCAACTTCAAGTTCTTCTGTTAATCTATACGCCTTAATCTCTGGCATCCAGACTGGATTATTTCCGGTAATCTTCAAGATTGTTCCGTCTTCTAGTTCGACCTCGTACCACTCGCCGTCGTCTTCCAGCAAGTACCAATCTCCAATCCTAGAGTAGACGACCTCGCCCGAAGGAATATCGAGAGCTTTGATGTGAAGGTTGAGTTTCCCACCAACAATATCTTTAATATTCATTGGGCCATGTTCCAATGTCTCAATAATAGTATCTTCCGAAACACACCCGTGACATTTTTCGGTTAAGTATAGAACCGAACCAACCGGAATGTTACGCCCCTTAATGCGAAGCTTTCCAGTATCATAATGCTTTTGGAAAGAATCAACCTCAAATCGCCGCTTCTTCTTATTTTTAGAGTTAGCTGACTGTGCTCTCTGCATAGCCGCAGTAGCCTTGGGGGAGTAATACTTGCGACAAATCAACTGCTCATACGGCTCTCCATCATAAGCAGGCATATGAGTAATTTCATCACCCTCACTTAGTTTGGAAAAGATATCCTCAGATACACACGGAAGACGAAGAGAATCTAACGTCGTCCAGTAACCCCACGATTCCTGATTCAGAAACTTCTGAACACGGATGCGGCCATTGGGTCCAAAGTATCCGCCCATGGGCTCTCCGGTGTCTGGATGCTTACGGTACAGCTTATTAGCCATACACATCTCTCTGGATAGCTGACCTTCCGGTGGGAAGTAAATACCAAGAGTATCTTCCTTAATATCTTTCCCCAAGACAATCTGATAGCCGAATACGGTAGCAAGGTTAACAGAGGAAGCTTCCTCTCCATTCTTCATAATGAGAGGGCGAACCTTTCTAACTTTTGCAATAACTCCTGCGTATGCCATGCTTACTCCT
>Ga0208299_1000473_pt1 | contig 37442 bp, 47 predicted proteins | sample 15_taG_FD_184089 | JGI IMG/M metagenome (GOLD analysis project Ga0208299, IMG submission 184089) | Marine viral communities from the Subarctic Pacific Ocean - 15_ETSP_OMZ_AT15312 metaG (SPAdes) (version 2) | ecosystem: Environmental > Aquatic > Marine > Oceanic | place: Pacific Ocean | collected... | reverse complement strand
CCGCACGCCTGACATTTCGTGAATCCACTCGAATTCCAAGCGTTGCAATATCTGTCATGGTTATTTACTCCTTTTTCTTGCGGCTGCTGCCTTAAACACGTTTGCTACATTATCGTTCTTTTCTTCTGTAAAGCCTAGACTAACCTCAAAAGGCGAGGGCGTAGCCTTGTCCTCCGATTTCATGTACTGATCTAAATACACCCTGGACAAAGTTCTTAGCGTCCTGGCTTCCCACCCGGTCATCTGCACTTGGGCCATATCGGCCCACGCTTTAAGCTCTACCCAATTGATACTTGACGGTCCCATGCCTGTTGATCCAATGGGACCAACTTCGTACAAATATTCAATCAAGTGCGGATGAGATAATTCGTCTGATAAGTTAGAATCATCCACTAAATCCCATCTCCTCACACTTGAGTTTTTAGGCGAGCTGTCGAGCCAAGCCAGTTGTTTAACGTGCGCCGCTAGGCTGTCAGCACACCACCGATAAAATTTGCACGGTCGTTAACAAACTCATCTACTTGCTCTTTAACCCAGGGAAGTTCCCTATAGATCTCTGAAGCGTCCGAGGCTTTGGCGGGTTTGCCATTATATTCAATATTGATAAAGCTGACTGTGAGTGAAGCAAGCAAAGCCAAACCATCATTCTCATAGTCATCGTAATCTTTTTTAGGTGCTTTCTTCTGGTTCAACCGCTGGTTTGCTTTGGTTCTGACGTTATCCCTGAACTTTTTAGAATCACGACCTAATAATTTGATCAAACAAGGGTCGCCCTTATCGTTCGCCATCGGTTCAAAAGTCGTGGGATGTAATAGCGCCATGGTTGCGCCTTCGTCAGATGCGGCTGTAGTGCTGAGTGTAGAAAGATCCATAATAATTCGCCTTTAATTTAAGTTAAGTTGTTTCGCCTTGGGTTAAAAAATCGACGCTCCACACCGAAGGCGAAGACGGTAAAACGTGAAGCGTCGAGACTCTTTACTAAGCAGATGTACCGATCAAAATAACATCATAAGTCACGGATGTACCACCCGCACTGTTAGCGACTTTAATTAGATCTGCTGTTGTTGCTGTGACTGCAATGCCATCGGCATCGGGGGCGGTTAGTGCGAACATTCCACCTGGATGAACTACAACTTCATCCGTAGTATCGGAGAACATCTCCCCCGCTGCTAATGCGGCTGTTGCGCCACCGACCACCACATTATTCGTGTTGCCTGAAGCTGCAATAACAATAATCGCCTTCAACTTCACGAAAGATAAAGCGTTCCCCAAGGGGTCGTCTATCGTTGCGGTCAAGTCAAGATCTTCCGTTGAAGAAGCTGTCAGCGTTCGCTGGTCATGGAAAAGTAAATCTCCTTGATTTGCGCCCGTTCCACTGGTTAAAGCGTTGCTAAATGACTGACTCAAAACGTCTTGTAATGTTGATAGGTCACTCGCTCCAGTATAAGTCGTAGATGCTACGACTTTAAGTGCTGCTGTTAATGTTGCCATGGTTCAATACCCCCCTTAAATTTCCACAATATCTTCAGAAATTTCAACGGTCACGGACAACATGACGATATTGTCAACGGTTCCCACGGCTTTCGGGCTGGTCATAATCTTGCCCTGGAAGTAGAAAATCGTCGCATCTTGAAGGACCACTTTGAAAGAGTAGTTATTGTCAGAAGCCAGACCGGCTGCCAATTTCACCTGACCTGCGTCTGATTTGTCATAGCCGATCTGCATAGCCATGGAGCCATCGTTATAACTGCCCTTAAATTTTTGTGTTTGACGTGTAGCTAATGGATTGAAGGTGACTAGGTTATACTCTTTTCCGAACTCTCCCGCATCGGCTAAAGAACCGATTGCCGTGAAATCCGCTAGAGCGCCAAAACCTGCCGCGTCGTTTGTTGCTGGTAGGGATGCTGATACTGATACCACCGCCCCGGCTGCTGTTTGAACCATTTCGTTTTTCCTCTAAAATTGCCGGTTATCCGGCGGTAGTTTGCTCTTTCGAGCGGTTTAAACTGTTATCGCTTGGTATGGGATCTTGACCGAAGTGACATACCACCCGTCTTCAATCATTCCGTCCTTTACTGAACCTTCCTTATCAATCCGTAAATGGGCTAACTGTAAATTTCTTGGGAACGTAGCCAGTATTTGATCCGCGATCTCTAGAGCTCCAATGGCTCCCGATCCGTCCCTTACGAATATTTGAATTGCGATCAACCCCAGTTCTTGCTTTGTATCGTTCAACCCAATCGTCACCGTATCGGCTGGAAGCACGAACACTCTAAGATGGGTCGTATCAATTACAGGCCGGTTAACATTCGGGTAAGCAATTTCTGGTAACCCTGGCTCGGTTGCCAACTGGTCAAAAACGTCTTGGCTAATTAAAGTTAAACTCATCGTCGTCGCCTGTTCTGCCTTACTGCTGTATCCAAAGCCGATCTAAAATTTAATATACTCAATGCGACCATACCCGCCGGAGCCTGTTTACTTCCACCGTCTTCAATCTTTTTGACGTAAGGCATCGAGTTCACAAAATAATACATGTTTCCTGGTGCCATCCTTGAAGTCAACTCTGCATCACGCAAAGAATCCGATCCCCTGCCATTGTCATGGCCTCTTAAACTGGTCGTTTGAGCTGAACCAATGGAGGCGAACCAGTTATTGCGTAACGTTCCGCCCACATATCCAGGCGGGTATCGCCATTGTTCTCTTGGTTTCCCTACATTCACCTTCCATATCTGTGGATTACCAACAGGAGTCCGTTCGGCTATAGACTCAGATATTTGATAAACAGTATCCCGGATAACCCGGTCCATAGATTGCCCGGTTTGCTCTGCCCATCGGTTTATCTGCTGACTAAAACTAGGCATTAGACCCTCGCCTGAATGTCATAAAGGACCAAAGCCGCGCCCGGTTTAATCGTTCTAAGATTAACAATTGAGTAAACAGTCCCATCGCTATCTACAATTTTATTGCTCTTATCCACTGTCGAGGTTGAGCTAATAAGGAAATTCTTGTCGTGTGCTTCTATGGGCCAAATGCCCTTGTTGAACTCGTTAAACTCAACGTCTACTGCGGTTGCTACGGTATCGGTTGGCGTCAAAGTGGGGTCATACGCTGGGCCGGTTTCAGTATAACTACGAATAGTCACCTCACGGCCAAAACTGGCTATTAACCTGATTGCTGTTGCTTGTAAAGTTCCGTAGTTATAAGCCATCGAGTTAAGCCCTAAACACTGAAGTTGAAGACCTTGCCACCAACTTTTTCAACACGTTTGAAATAGTCGGCGTAATGGTTTTGGAAGCTGAACCATCCGCGTACTCCACTTCTAAGCTCGCCACTTTTTCCCTTTTAACTTTCCTGGGTATAGCCAGTAATGGGTCATAACCCGCATCTATCTCAACGGCTATAACCGTCTGGACGTTTTTCAATAATGTTGGTATTTCATCCGAATCTACGGAATACCCGTCAATCCAGACAAAGGACCGAGGCCATTGCAACGGTTGCGCGTCGGTTTTCTTCGTGCCTATAAAATTCTGTTGGTCTAGGTAATCCATGGCTTTAATCAACAACTCATCAGTGCTACCCGTTAACGTCACGCCTCTGTCCGTTGCGTAAGTAGTTAGCTCAACTTCACTAACGTAGCTATTCGCGCCTGAAACTATGGACCCGTCTTCAACTGTTATTGTCGCCATTTCTAGTCATCCACCAAAATTCCGTTGAAGTCGCCGGTAACTATTGTTGCGTTATCGCTCACCTCTTCACACCTCAATTTTATATCTGTTCGAGCGTCCAGCTTGAAAAACCCATTGCTTGAGAAAAAATAGCCCATCGAGTTTGATATGGTCGGAGTGGTTAAACAGTTAAAAACCCCTCCGTGTGGCCTTGCCCGTACACTCATTGTTGCAGATCCCGCCGCCCCTGAAGCCCTGGCCATCTGTAAGGAAATTCGGTCTACGTATAGTGTTTTGCCCACGGGCACGGTATACGCAGCAATGGCTGTTTGACCAAAACCTATTGGCATTACTGCAAAGATGTTTGCAGTCGTTGTTGTATGCCGGAGAGTTAATTCACCAGCATTCGTGCCACTCGTTCCCGCTGTCAAAACCTTAATTCTTGAGCCGCCCCGGTAGTAGGTTCCAGCACCCAGGCTCACCGGAGTTGTGCCGTTTAAGGTTACTTCAACGTCAGCAACTTCGGCTCCTGTCCCATCAAGTAAGTTGGAAATTCTGACGGTCCTGGCCCCTGTGCCTGCACTCGTATCCGCCGCATCACTGGAAAAAATCTCCATAGTTTCGGCTGACCCAGTGGGAAATCCGGAGTAACCCCCTCCACCGTTCCAAATATCCTGAGGATCTGTCCCAGTACTAATGCTCGAATTCTTGCCGTATCTATCGACTAGCGTCATTCCGGGCACGTTACCCCTAGAAATTTCTAGTTGAAATTCTTTAGTTGCTATGAATGTCATCTTATACTACCCACCAATCCGTACCATCAGATACAAAAGTTAACGAATCTCCGGCTGATATAACGGCCAAAGTCGTGGACTCTATATTCGCCCCATCGCTTGTATTGACAGTAATCACGCCTGAGCCTTTATTTTTAATAGTCACGGGTTTTATTGCAGTCGCAACCGTTGGAAGCGTTCGGGTTATAGTCCCGGTCGCTATCTCATAATCGGTAGTTATTAAAGTCGTTCCGGTGCCGGTTTCCGTCGTTACGGTCGCTATGTTTTTCTGAGAAGTTAGCGTTCCATCTATAATGATTTTTCCCTTCGTAGCGTCTGAGGTTGAAGTCAATTCTAGATTATCAGAAGCATCGGTTCCCCCAATAATTGTTTGACCACCTGACCTTCCCGCTAATAGTGCGTATTGAGTATGGCCGTCGTCGGCCAACCCCGTTAAGTCGCTGTGTGCAGTATTCCCTGTCGCTAAAACAGGGGTTTTAGTATCAACTATCGAGCCTGTATCGGTTCGAAGTCTATAGCGTCTTGGCGTTGCAAACGGGCCAAAACTAACCGTAGCAGTAACAACTACGGGTGCAAAAGGCTCTTCACCTGCTGAGTCTGCAAGACGGACAAGACTACCTGCACCAACCGCGTCAACGGTTAATGTTAAAAGGTGTTCGGCTGGTAGTAATATCGTCTTTGTACTCATTGTGGACGCCTACCTCTTAGATCTTTCTTAGCTCGGTATTGGGATACAACGGCTGCCCGGTCATCAGGATCAGGGTACATGACATCAAGCCCGTTTTTGGCCATCAAATAGGCAATAAATTCTTCTTGGAATCGGCACATTGGATGTGCCTCCATTTGAGTAAGCCAGTTTTGAATCGCGTCAACTTCTGCGTGGGCGTTTGAGTCGTCACGTTCCACGACTTGAGCCTTGATCTCATAGGATAGTTTGCCCTGCTCTGAACAAGCAACGTAACGCCTGGTATCACTAAATGGGCCAAGTATTAAGGTTTCACCTGCGTTAACGAAGATTGGGCAAAAAGGTTCCCCCCCGACTCTATCTGCTAACCGGTTAACGTGGCCGCTATCAACTACGGTTGCAGACAATAAGACAGAATGCCCTGCGGCAAGGATAAAAGTCTCTGTTTTCATTGCGCTTTTTTCCTCGCGGGGGCTTTTCGGGTCGGCTTCTTTTTCGCTTCCGGTTTAAATTCTTTATGTTTTTCAGCATCAAAATCAGACAAGTTTATATCCATAAACTTGTCTGAGTTATCGGCAATAATTCGAATAGTTGGACATTTCATGGTAACCGCCCTTAATTAAAAACAGGGGCCGAAGCCCCTTAAAACGGTTAGCCTAACAGTATGGCGGAGTGCTCTGTTTTCATGTTCGCAAAGCCCCAAGCCGCTGCAATCTCATAGTGAACTTGGCGATATTCGGAGTAAACACGAACTTCGTAAGAGATGCCTGAACGCGGGTCAGTGATAATCATTGAATCCGTTGCCCGGTCGCCTTCAGTTGGGAGAGCTGGCGCTCTGGTTACCAGCTGAATAGCGTTACGGTCAAACAACATGTTGCTGGTTGAGGTTGCGCTAACTGTGATTGCTTTAGTCGCGGCTGACATGGCCATTTTTAGCCCTGGGGCTGCAATGGTAATGGTTCCGCCACCTGAGACATCAGCATCGCCCGATACCACAACATATTTATTGGTGTCTCCGGCAAAGGTAATATTATCTCCAGCCAAAATGGTCCCAGTCCCCGCCGAATCCAGCGTGATAACTGTACTCCCAACCGCATAACCGGCATTATCGGTTGTAGCGCTTGAAGCGGTTCCAGCGGTATGAGTGCCAATAGCGGCTGATTCTCGAATTGACATACCAAGAACCGGTTCAGCCAAAACGCCTTGGCGCAATAGAGTTGAGCTTGCAGCCTGGTTCACATTGGTCAACTGGGTTAACGTTCGAAGTTTTACGCCTGCTGTGGTATCAACTACTAATTGCAAGTCGTTAATAGGTGCGCCGTTATCAACTAGGATTTTCCGTGCTTCGGCTGCTTGGATTAGGCTGGATGCAAATGGAGTAGTTGCTGCAACACCGAAAGCCCTTGAAGATGCTGAGTATAGGCTCGCCAAATCGGATTCCATCTCATTGGTAAGGGTCCGAATCGCCTGGGCAAACTGATCACCTAACACTGATTGGTATCCCGACCCGTGATTTATACCTTTTTGCTCTTCACCGTTCCAGCGTATAGGGACCGCTCGGCTTTTAGTAATGCTTAGGGTTTTATTCCCTATGGTCTGGTCCCCTGAGTCCGGGGGCAACTGTCCCGGTGTTATGTCACTAGCGGTCGAAGCGGGTGCTACATGGGAGCGTATAACCTGGTTTAAACTAGCTCGCTCTACACTTGAATTTCGGGATACTGCCGGAATAAGGCCCACTAACTCTCGTGAGACCGTATCCATTGCCTGATAGAGATCAGGCACTAGGGAAGTCAGGGTATTAGCCATTTTTTTGTTTCCTCTGTTTTGAGCCTTTAAGGCGCTAAAGACTCAAAACAGGAAAACATTTTGAGCCGGTTTAAATAAGTTTTCCGCCCTTCTGGACGAATTCCATCTGCTTATCGGGCGTCCAGGTTTCGAAGTTCGTTCGCTCTGCTTCTAATCCTGCGGCACCATTACTGCTATTAGATCCACCGGCGTTCCCGCCTGTTGATCCTGAGCCATCCACTAAAAATGGATAGGCTGTTGAAACTTGTGCAGACAAAGCATCTAAAGAATCCCCGGTCAGTTCCCCTGACTCGGACAAAACTTTAAAGCCATCGTCTCTTTCATCAATTCTTTTTGCCAGCTTTTCAGCCAGTAAACTCGCCCTTGCTGTATCTTTCGTGAGCGTTGCTGCTATGCGGCTCGCTTCCCCATAAATAGACTTTTGACGTACTTGACTCTGCAAGTTAACCAATCTTTCTTCCGCTTCGCGAGCTTTTTCACTTGAACTCTTGTATAGCTCTTCAAAATCGTTGTCTCGCTGCGCTTTTTCTTCACGTTGCTGTCTAGCTTCATTCTCGATCTCTCTAGCCTTTGCTTTAGCTGCCTTAGTCTCCCCAAGCAATGTATCCGCTTTGGATTTATGCTTGTCGATTTCCGCTTGTGCTTCTTCAGTTGCTTTTTTAACTGCATCCGCAACGGCTGCTTCGAGATCTTCCTGGGTAATAGTCATAATGAGTCCTGCTCTTTATGTGTGGCCACCTGGACCGAGATAGTCGGGAGTCCTGCTCCCAACTGTTGATATTATAGTACTACACTATTGACAATGCAAAAGTGATAGTTATTAGTTATTGGAAATTTTAGCGGAATCGGTTTTTATTTGAGACTCAACCATCAATAGCAATTGAGGAAAGTCCTCATCATACCAGTGCGGTTGTGTTTGGTTGGGGTTGTTCGGACTAACCTGATTTTTCCCGAATCTTAGACCTTTTTTGGTAACGTTCCAAAACGAAACAGCACCTTTTGAAGAAGATTGACGGGTTTTTGCTTCCAGAAAACCAAGTTTTTCTAATACCGGGTTAACCTTTATTGCAGATAATTTACTTTCGTGCTCTTTCAAAAGCTCCGTTAACGAATGATGGACCCCATCACTTGCTGCGTAGCCCGGTAAAAAGCCCGAATCATAGCCCCGGTCCTCACAAAACTTTCGCAACATTTGGTTTTTGCTCACTTCATCGACGTTGAGCGTTTTAACGGCTAAGTTAAACAGCCTAACATCCCCTGCTGACATTACGGGCCGGGCTTTAGTTTTCGCTTTTGGCGCTTGGTAACTTCCAGTTTTACGAATAGAAGGAAGGACTTCAGAAGTTACCCACCGTTTGAAGGTTTTTGCTTCGGTCTTCTTCGATCCAAAGATTAGAGAGTAAAGACCTGATTCATTAATGAAGTTTGCTAGCTGTGTTCTACCTAAAGAATCGATGACCTCACGTTTAGTTAGGTCATCTTCGTCAACATGATCCGCAATTGCTTTGTGGGGGTTAATGTATTCCAGCACTGAGCAAACGTCATTAGCATGAAACCATGGATTGTTATCTTCATCCAGTTCTACGTGAAGGTCATTACCATTAAAGTTGAAGGTTGTTAGAGTTTTCATATATAATCTACCTCGTTGAAGTTGAGTCTAAACCCGCTATGGTTCGTCCGTAGTGGGTTTTTTATTATCTGCTAGTTGGCAAAACTATACCAATAAGTTCTATTTATAGTAACGGCTTCTACTATTCATGAGATTTATACCCTTATTCAAACGCCTGGGGGTGTAACTCTTCCAATTTTTCCAGGCTGTAAACTTTCCCTGTATTGTCGGTAAACTTGCCAACAGATAATTTACCCGATCTAAACAGCTTGGCCCGTTCCATCCCCAAAACTTCGTCCTGTACTTCTGGCGTTTGGCGTTTTAACCACCCCCCATAAGTCGTTTGAGCGTCCACGGGTCCGTCGATACTGGCCCTTTCGCGCTTAAAGCCAGGCATCCTGAGCTCGGGTTTAATATTCCCAATCCTCTGGGATCGGCAAGAAAAATGCAACGGAGGCATAGGGCCTTCATCAATGGGGAAAACCAGTCCATCTTTACTGGCACATGTTATAGATGTTATCGAGTCGAGAGTCGCTAAAAACCGCTCACCATCTAAAATATCGGAATTCACCCGGTTAACTTCTGCCCTTGCCGTTGCTGTAATGTGGTTAACTGAGGTTCTAACTAATGCCTGAGATTGTTGTGCCGTTCGTGTAGGGACTTGTGCTCTGATCCGGTTGGCTATCTCTGTACTGGTTTCGCCCATGGTTATTCCTTGGCGTATGGCCTTGGCCACTTCCTTTTTCTGGCGTTTCCCGAATTGCTCGAACGCCTGCTCCAGTGTTAATTTCTTTATCTTGTCTCCAGCAATAAGTTCCATCTGCCTTTTGGTGTAGGCTGCCCTGACTAATGAAACGGTGGGGGCTTGAACCACTGGAATGGCTCCAGCTTGAAGGATACTGACATTGAAGTTTCTTTCCATTGACGCCAGTAATTCAGCATCGGACATAAATTGAGCCGTATAAGCATCCATGCCGGTATCGATGAGCGTGAAGAGTCGGCCAAGCAATTCCTTTATTTTCTGCTCGCTGAAGTGCTGAAGCTCGCCCCGTTCAACCATACGGATCACCTGGGTAAGCGTATCTTCAAGAAAAGGCTGAAGGGTTTTAGCTTCTCCTGCTGCAAAGCGTTGAAGATAAATTTGTCGTTTAATAAGTTCGTCAATGAGGAAAGAGCTAGCCACTTAATCGCCTTTTATGTATATAAAATCCGGGTTTCTATACACAAAACCCGATATGTATATAAAAAACCGGATTCCTAACTATTATTGTAGCGGGTCCATCTCTTGAGCTTCCGCTTCAATGTCCTCATCGGTTCTATTGTCAGCCACCATTCCAGCTTTACGAACATTATTCCGTATATCTTCCATTGCTAAAATACCCCGGTCCAACATGAGTATCTGGGCTGATATCTGTTGAGCGTCCAGGTTCGTATCGAAGAATTGTTGGTTTAGCTCAAAAACTTGTTCATCATCTTCCACTCCAACAAACAGACCGCAATAACCGATTAGCTTAGTTAGACCTTCGCTGACATTCTGAGCAATATTCGATAGAACTGAATTCTCCCCTGAAAATCTGATTCGAGCGGCTTCTGCTGTTTCTGTGCCTTTTCCTTGCTGAATAATCCTGGCATTGATTTTTATCAACTGCTCTTCTTTGTCTTTCATGCCCTCTCTAGCCAGCGAAGTCTCTTTTGCCTGGACTAAAGTTCCATTCCCTTGATCCCCTAAAAAGTGGCCAGCCCTTGAGCCAACGGCTATCCCGTTTGGGTTCGCCTCTTTAAACTCATCATAGGACATTGAAGAAGATATAAAGAGCGTAGGTTGGCCTGATATAAAACTTGCTTCTTCAAAATCCGCTGAATTCCGATAATGGCCAAGGTTGACTTCCGCAATGTCATACAACGGCGCCGGGTCAAACTTGGAGTCATTATTCTCCGAGCCGATGAATTCAAACGGGATGAACTTTAACGGTTTACCCATCGCCTTGATTTCGTACGGACCTTCAAACAATTCATCATCGCGCCATATCTCCTCAACATAATTTCCCGTTCCTTCATCTAGCTTGAGGACTAGGATCTGTTCTTTGGTTTCGTAATCAAACGGATCGTTCTCCACTGGCTCATCATAATATTCGAGAAGAGAAATGGAGCAAACGATTCTCTTTCCGCCGACTAATTTATGATTGACGTTGATAATGCTTTCCGCGCAATAGGTTTTAATTGACGGTCGTAATTGCAGGTAATCCTCCTGTTCACGGGTCAAACCTTCCTCGACTTTTGGGAATTGAGCTAAACCTCCCACGTTCCCGACGGTTAGGACTTCATTCACGCACTCTTTGGCGAGATGACACAATGAAAGCCCATCACCCGAAGAATTATCCTCGAGGAATTCCAATTGAGGACCTAGCTCAACGGTAGGGGGTTTTCTGAAAATCGCACCACTCAACCCGCGTTTAGTGTTTGCCGTGAAATTGATAAAAACCGCCCGCGTCATGTATTGGCGGTAACGTTCTAAATTTTCCTGAGTTAAATCCGAGGGGTTTGGCATAGGGAGATAGCGGATATTGCGCGTTGACCCAGCCGGGCAATCCTGGCCGTTACTTAATCCGCCGTAAAGCCCGTCGTTAGTTTTTATCGCATGAGATCCGGCGACCGTGTCACGGGCCGTTTTCCATTTTAAATAGTTCTGGTCGTAGTCTTTGCTTGTGCTGCTAGCTGGCATTGCTATTCACCTGGCCCTTTAAGAGTTTTACAGGGGCGTTTTCTTCGTTCACTTCAATGTCGAGTTCTGCTAATACTTCAATTCGAACTTTCACACCCCCTTCGGGGGTTATCGGAAAGATCTCTACCGAGGTTACGTCTGTAATCTCTACCCCGGTTTGGTAAACTTTTACCCCTTTACCTCCATCCGATACGATTTGAATCATCAGTAATACCTCACTATTCGGTAAGTAGAGTATAAAGAAACAAAGCAGTACATAACCTCGGCTTTTGCGGGCCGAACACCTTCTTCAATTAATGCGGATCTGAACCGGAGATCCGCCGCCCTTCTTGCGGCAACGGCTTTGTGTTTATTTGCCTCAACACACAAAAAATCATGTAATACGGCTGGAGCACGTATTTCAGGATCTGAATTGTTCACGTACCACCTAAATATCCACGGAATTGAGGCTAAGTCAGTGAAAAATCCGCCCGGCACCATTTCTTTATAGGTACGGGTATTGCTCGAATAATATAAGGGTGCTTTTAATACCCAGCCTTTCGGGGCTTTTTTCAACTTTAATTCTGAGAACATTTAAGCGGCAAACCTCGACTTGATTTTTATAATGGGCTTTCTTACCGGGAATTCATACGCACAAACATAGCCTACGGAATCTGTCATGTGATCAAATCCTGCGGTTTTATCGGGCTGGCCGTTTTTATCGTAAACCTGTTGCTCTAAGCAATTCGCAGCCTGGGGCGCGGCTTCGTGATTAACATAGACCTTTTTCTGATAAAAGGCCATGTTAACGGCTTGAATCCGGTCTTTAACGGCTGGATTCGTTTTCTTAGCTTTTATCCTAAACCCCGCTTGCTCTAATAGCGCGAGGTCAGACGCGGAGGCGCGGGTGTCTCGTTTGGCTCCAGTAGCATCGGGATAAACGGTTATCTGTGAAGTGGGGTATCTGTCTTTAATGATATTTATCACTTCTGGTGTATCGTAAGCATCCACAATCTCATCCACTAAGTGCCACTCTTTCCCGGCGTCCCGTTTTACGTAGATAGCCGCTGTCATTTGAGTGACATTAAAATCCATACCGATGAAGAGTTGTTCACCTTCACGGACCGCTTCCTTTGAGTTATTGGCATCCCGGTTATAGTTCTTATAGATCGTCCCTGAAGTCAGGTTAACAAAATAACCTTCGAGATACGCTTCAATTAATTGTGCGGGATATGTCGCTCTGAGTGAATCGATATAATCTTCAGGTAAATAAGGATTCGAGGCGGTTGGTGCTCGTGTCATCTGATATTCAGGGGCTTGCTTTGCTACCCATCTATCGTGACAAAACCGGAATCCTTCCGGCGTAGTGTAGACGCTCACCCGGTTATCTGCTCCGCTGGGTACTTTCTGCCTGTTTCGTGCAATAATCCTTGTCCATACCTCCTCCGCTTTATCCCTTGGGAGCGTATCCAATTCGTCGCAATGCGAGGTTAGACACTCGTATCCGACTATGCGCGCTGGTGTATCCATAGATCTCAGGATAAAATCGCCGAACTGTGAACTATGGGTCGATACTGTGTACTCGGATTTATTCGTAGTGTATCGAATTCCATACTCATCGAGTTTTTGTTCTAACCGGGGCAAAGCAATTAACCGCACCAAATCATAGGTGGGTTCGTATAAACCAATTAGCGCGCTGGAATCTTTTGAGGCATCAACAAAGGCCTGGTTCACCATCGCCTCGGATTTTCCCGCCCCATAACCGCCGCAAAACAACGGATATTTACATGTCATCTTGTGAAATTGGGCTTGAGGTCGAGTGACTTTAGCTTTTATGATTCTAGTCTGTGCCATCTTCACCTACTGTAAATTCGATCCCTGCTACTGGAATATCTGCGTTATCTGAGACAATCACTTTATCTGTGAAGAGCTGCATATTCTTACCGAATAGCTCTAAAGCCCTTAATTTGTCCTTTGGTGTGTACTTCTTTTCAGGCATCGGAACATTAGCAATTGTGGCTAATTCCCTTAGAACGTCCTCGGCTGTCATCGCGACTTTTTTAAGCTCTTTACCCATCTTTTCTTCAATGGCTTCCCTGATTGCAGGTCTTTGCATGTTCTCTTGACCTGTTCGGTGTGCAGTCTTCGGGGAATAGCCGGCTGCACGCGCTGCACGGGAGGCGTTTTTGTCTATAACATACTCTTCTACAAAGAGTTTTTGTTTCGGGGTCAGCTTGGACCCCTTTGCAGGTTTTGGCATGATTGTAAGTATAGAGGTTTAAGAGCTAAACAGCAAAAGCAAGTATTGTCATGAGCGTCCCGAACCATACCCCAAGCAGAAAAACAATTAAAATATTGAGAGGGGTGTCGCTCATTTTTCGCTTCCTATCATGTTCATGCAATGCAAAATCACGCCCCTGAATTCATGTAAGGTTATCGAATTTCGTACTGCTACCGAATAGATTATAGGTCGGTAAAGCGCCGGCTTCTCGACTCTGATATAGCGCAATGAGTCATCGATGATTTTAACTGACCATTTCATTCCCTGCTCCTTTTCACTCGTGCCGCTGCTTCACCTGCTAAAGCAGCGTAAGCCGCCATGTCTTCATAGGTATCGCTCTTAAGTCCTCCCTGTCGGCTTCTCGCTTGCTTTAACTGCATCATGAACACCCAACCGTCAACTTCAGTCAGGTTATGCCCGGTCAAAACGTTAAAAATTTCCACCGTCTTGGTGATGGAACGTTCACCGCCCTCGGAGTCGTATTGTTTGCCCCGTTTTTGGAGCAATTTTCGAGCTTTCTTCAGGAATTTAGTTGCTTTCATCTCCGTTTCGCCTTTTAAATCAATTTTAGGCCACTTTTAAGCCTATTCTGTGGGTTTTCTGGCCATACCCTCTAGGTAGGCCTAGGGTAATAAGTACAGCCCTTAAATCGGCTTATTTCGCCTCTCTCATGAGCCGATCTAAAACCTTACTGGGGCGTTCGTTGAGCTCAGAAGCGAGTTTAATAATATTCTCCTTCGCTTCCGGGCTGACTCTCCAAGCCAACATAGTTTTTGGATCTCCGTTTTTGCGCCCCTTCGGTCGCCCTGGTTTAGCCTCGTTCATGTTTCCGCCTTTGAAGTTTTGCCGCCCTGGATCGAGCGGCTTTTTGAGTTTAGTGGTTTTCCGCAACTCCGAGGTCTACCGCCAATGAAGGGTTTTTTACAGTTAGCAGTTTCGCGAACTTTTGGGTGAGTAGTGATTTCGCGTAGCTGTTTGGGAAAGCCCTTGAAGGGGGTCGTAGTGTGCTCAAGTAATCAATAACAAACTGAGGTGAATTTTCCCCTGGGTACCACCGGCCAGCGTTATCTTTCTCCATTCCGAGGTTGGTCCAAAGATTAGACCAAATTAAAGCGCTTTTCTTTACATATTCGATAGTCATTTCGTTCCGCCTTGTTGTTTGTTTCCTTAGTTGATGTCTATATTATATGCCTGCATTAATTAAAATGCAAGCGTTTATTTTAATTATTTTTATCGCGTTGCCTGGATGAGCGGTTTTTGTCCAAGTTTCAAATTCCAAGGCGTTAACCGTTTACAGTCTGAACAGATACGTTTGTTCTGAGATCTCAGATCGACTAATGGACCCCGGCAATGCTGACATGTATTCATAAATTTCTATAGTTCCTCTGATTGCGGCTATTTCACGAATTATTGAGCGGTGTCGGTTAAGTACGGAAAAGCCATTTTCCTATTCTCTTTATAAACTTTTTAACTTTTTTACCTATTTACAATGGTTTTTACTTATATTTTATTATTTTTTTTTATTACTTACTTTATCTATATTATCTATCACTTCCGTCACTAATAAAGAAAAAGAGAGAAATAACAAAGGGTTAAGAGGTGGTGGATAGGAAAACTATTAAAAACTATCAGCTCCTTTATGTCACCCCCAATTTACGCTTAAAGTAATTTCAAGGGCTAAAAAGGGGTGAAACCAAAAGAGGGTGACGGAAGGACACGGAAACAGGCCACCCCCTTTTACGCCTCTCTGCCTACTGTTCGCGCCTGTAGAGGTTGCAAACCTCCCCTTTCATCTTTTTCCTATCTATTTTAATGAACCCCATAGTTATTAAAGTTTTGTTTAAACCCCTCCCTTGAGGAAATTCGTTATAACTTTCGTCATTTATCCTCGCGGCCCCGACTTTCTTATTCATCGAAGTCACATTAATAAAATTCTCGTTAATGTCTTCACAATTAAAGTCCTCTATTGCTTGCTCAATTAACTGTTGCTCATGGCTTTTAGATAGGTTAATCATATCCAGACGCGCCTGGGTTTCGGGTGCTCTATCTTGTTTCATAAAAGAATCAGGTATTTTGTGATCCTTCAACCAGTGATAAAGCTCGACTACTCCTCCCCGCATATCTTCATACAAATCGTGGTAATAGCCAGGGTTCTTAGTCCTAAACCCTATTAATGCTTTGGCTGATTGCCATTGTGAGGTGAAAATACAATACCTCCGATCTGAGTCATCAATGGGCAAAGCATCCCTATAATTCGTGAAAGCAAGATAATTCGAAGTATTTAAAACAACTCTAGGGTCGTGGCCTTTCTTCGTTACTTCAACATATTTATTTGAGATCGTCGGCTTCAACCGGTTTAGAATGTCATGCTTGTGGTAGTTGCCAATCTTCACCTCTTCAATGATATTCAAACATTGGCCCATTACCCAGGCATTAAACGGAGTTTCCAAGGTCTGAGCATTCATCACACGGACATTTGAATGCCCTAACACTAACTGCATCATTTCCCCTAGCAGACTCTTACCATCTCCCTGGACCCCTTGCAGTATGATGGCCCACGGAATCTTTTTCCCTGGGAATTGAACTTGATGAGCAAGGAAGTTAATCATAATCTGCTGTTCTCGCTCATCAGGTAGCAGATGTGCAATGTGGCCCTTCAACCGATCTGCTATATCGCTCAACGGATCAGGCTCATCATCTATGATATGCGGCTTATAGAGGTTCACATACCTCAACCCATCATGTTCAAAAACGTCCCCCTCTACTGGGTTATACATTGAGTTCTCGACCACTTCTATTCGCGAGTTAACAAACCGGACAGCACTTTGAGGGTCCCCCTCCGAATCTGGAGGAGTTTCTCTTGTGTGCTTAACGTCGAACGACTGAGCGCTCATCACGGTCTTACTTTCTTTGTGGAAATATTCTTTGGTTGCGGTCATATACACATAGTCATCGACAAAACCGCCGTCAACATCTCGGTTACGATGTTTATTGACCAGTCTTTTATGTTTCTTTTCGAGAGAGGTAATTGAAGGGGACTTCCCGCTAAACTTTTTGAACTTTTTTTGTAAACTGCGCAAATGTTGACTCAGATCAAATTCTGAAAGGTGTAATTTGGCCAATTCTTTTTGGCATTGCTCCAGCTCCTCCAAACTACCTGCCAAACTACCTGCTTTTTCTATCTGATCCCCTATCCCTTTAACAGTGTTCTCGTTGGCCCATTTGATAACAGATTTAAAGGTCGTAAGTTTGTCGCCATCGCTGTTGAAACTATCCCAATCTACCTGAAATCGTTCGCTATCGTAGCTACTCCCGCGCTGTGAGAAAGTATTAAAAAGCCCTTCCCCTTCCTCTCCGAACTGATGTTTAATGGCCATCCCGACTTTCAACCATTTGTTCCGGTCTTCTGCATATTCATCGGGTAGCTGAGCCAGATACCCCTCGGCATCCTCAAGAGTGATACCGTCCAAGGGCTGTTTTAGAGTGAACTTTAATAGGTCGGTGCTTTCCTCTATTTCTTCTTTAACTGGCTTTCTATCGGCTTGCAATACCTCTATTGCGCTCTGGGGTAAAGGGGGGAATAGCCCATCCCTCAACCCTTCTTCTAGGTCCCTGTGTACTGTGTAGCCTTCACCGCTGCGTATATAACCCTTTCCTGCGGCTTTAATGTCAAAGCCGGTAATGCCTAAAAGGTCACTACCCTGCGTTATCTCTACCTCTTCAGGTAGCTCAAACAGATAGTGCTCTCCACCCCTGGGCGTGGTCTGAAGTAGCGCCATCTCTGCTTCTAGCTCATCAATCCCTAGCCTTTTAAAGACCTTCTCCTTCAAGTTCGGGTTCTTATAGCTGTCTAAGTCGATGACAATAAAGCCATCCATTACCACGATCCCGAAACAGCCTTCTTTATCATACGGCCCTGCGTAAGTTTTCCATCCTTTAACCGATGGGATTTTGCTTTTACAGGGAAAGTAAGTGACGTTTACTTGGCCACGGTATAGTGTCATAATGTTCTTAATCATCTCGTAGTGCTCCGTATGGTTGGTATTACGGTTTGATTTAGCATGTTGTACCCTCATCATGTTGTATTTTAAGTCAACCCCTGCGGTTGGCTTTTTTTTTGTCTCGCTCCTGACTGGTCAACAACTATAGCCCGCTCTCTCTACAAAGTAAAACCCCCTAATCTCAAACAAAAACCAATTTCATTTCATTTTACTATTTACATTTAGTGTAATTTCAGCCATTATTATCCCACCAAACACGCTAAAACACGCTAAAACACGCTGGAGTTACATAAAATGTCAATTGAGCAAGATATTTCCGATATTAAAGCCCTTTTAACTCAAGTTCTCGCCCGGATGACTTCATCTCCCGTTCAAGCCGAAAAACCCGCTGAAAAGAAGGCGACCAAAACCAAAGTAACGGCTAAAGAAGTAGAAAAAGCTGTTGAGCATTCAGGACCGACTAAGGAAGAAATTGAGTCTGGTAGGAAAGAGCTTCAATCCTTAGTAATGCAAATAATCCGTTTTTCCAAACGGGAAAAAGCGGTTGAAGTCATCCAATCTTTCGGGGTAAAGAAAATCTCTGAAATGAGCCCGGTAGATTTCCCTGAAGCGAAAGAAAAGTTAACTGCTATTGTCGAGGAAGGCTAACAGGTAAAACAATGGGGGGGGGTCATGTCATGATAGACCTAAAGCCGGAAAAGTGGAATTGCCCTCACTGCGCATCTTATCTGCGTGGTAGAGTCTATTACCTGAAACCCAACGGGAGGGAGGCAATCCCCTTGTGTAAAACTTGTGGCGAGGAGTGTACGGACTCGGCGAATGATGACCGCCTTTGCGATCTGAATCAGTTAGAAGAGGACGTTAAAAAAGCCCGTTATCAGCTAGAATATCTGAAACATAAACTTAGCGAATTGCAGAAAGAGTGGATCGATGACTGGGAACATGATACCCCCGGTGATGATAAACCGCTATACACTTATACTCGACAAGATACAGACTAAAGAGGAGAAACAATGTCAAATCACAATAGGTTATCCCCCTCAGGCGCGTCCTGGTGGGTCAACTGTCCAGGGGGGCCAAACCTCGTTGCCACCCTTCCCGAAAAGGAAGATAAAGGGAACGCGGCGGCGAATGAAGGTTCCCTGGCTCATGCGTTGGGTGAAAACTGTTTAGTTACCGGGGAAGTCCCAAGTTTTTGGCTAGATAGTAAAGGTGCTGAACTAGCAACGACTGACGAAGAGTCCGAGATGTTCAAGCCTTTCACCATCGATCAGGAAATGGTGACTTCAATTGAGGGTTACATTGCTTATATTCAGGGGTTAATGGGTGAAGACAAGGATTCCATTTTAATAGTAGAAGAGAAAGTCCCTCTTTTCTATACCGAAGGAACGGGAACGGCTGACGTTATCACCTACCAACCAAACGAAAAACGACTAATAGTCGTGGATCTGAAGTACGGTAAAGGCGTTAAAGTCTCCGCAGTTGATAACCTACAATTGATCGTTTACGGGATTTCGGCTTGGTTAGATCACTCTGAAATAGACAATATTGAAACCGTTGAAACTCATATTTATCAACCGAGAATGGACAACATATCTAATGCGTCTTATCACGTTGACGAGCTGGTGAAGTGGGTGCCTAAGATTGAGGAAGCTGCAAAAGCAACCGAAGATCCTAATGCCCCTTGCGTTGCAGGCGAGACCCAGTGTCGATGGTGCGATGCTAGACCAGTCTGTCGCGCCGCTATGGATGATAGCCTGAAACATTTTGAGGACATTAGCGACTTGAAACCCCTCGACACCATCACGCAAGAAGAGCAACGGCTGATTTTAGATAATCAGAAGAATCTCACCAGTTACATGAAAGCCATTGCTGAGTATGCGGAGGAATCCCTGCAAGCGGGTCGGGAGTTTTTAGGCTATAAAATGGTCGAGGGTCGATCTATCCGAGTTTGGAGAAATTCCGAGGATGCTGAAAAGCTCTTGAGAGGGAATTTTAAGAAAGGGGAAGTCCTCATTGAAAAATTAGTCTCCCCCGCCCAAGCCGATAAGCTTCTAGCGAACTCTACAACTCGACTACAGAATAAAGTTGACGCTCTAATCACAAAACCGAGAGGAAAGCCGACTCTGGCTCCGATCTCTGATAAGCGTCCGGCCATTGAGCCGGATTTTGTAAACCTAGACGAAACCAACCAATAATTGAGGATATAAATATGTCAGTACTTAAACTAAACCGAGTTCGCTTGTCATTCCCTGATCTTTTCAAAGCAAAGGCATTCGACGGCGGCGACCAAACCAATGCAAAATTTGGCTGTTCATTCTTGATGGACCCAACAAAGCATAAAAAAGAGATTGCAGCCATTGAAGCCGCCATTACCGAAACTGCGGAAACTAAGTGGGGCAAAGGCAAGATCCCGAAGAGCCTCAAAACCTGCTTGGGAGATGGAGATGAAAAAGATTATGCGGGTTACGAGGGAACCATGTTCATCTCCACTTCAACTAAAACGCGTCCCCCAGTTGTGGACCGCGACCTCTCCCCCATTGTTGAAGAAGATAATAAAATTTATGGAGGCGCTTGGGTCAATGCTACGCTGTCACTGTGGGCGCAGGATAATCAGTTTGGGAAGCGAGTCAATGCTCAACTCCGCTCCGTCCAGTTTGTTGCAGATGGTGAAGCGTTCGGGGTTGCACCTGTAGACGCGTCCCAAGAGTTCGAAGTTCTGGAAGACGACGACTTAATGTAAAAACTTCTTTACGCTATTAGTTTCTCCGTTTCAAACGGAGAAACTAATTTATAAATATATGAGGGTATAGCTATGACAGATATAGAAACCGCATTAATTGATTTTTTAAAAACTGCTACCGAAGAAATTCACGGGTTAATGGATAGCCCGGAACTCAAAGATAAAATGGGAGATTTTTTAAATTGCTTTTTTGAACTTTTAATGGAAGAAAGCCAAGATGGGAAAAACGGTTGGGTGTCTTGTATCATGGGCCAAGTGGACATGATTAGATCTGACAGATTAGCGTCTATTTATCATAAGTCAATGCATGCGGGTTTCTCTTCAGATCAAGCTTTTCAGCTAACTTTAGCAATGGCAAATGATAGGCCAGTACACGACATCTTGGAAAACCTGGCTACACTGAAGGAGCTGGCCAAGTGATCACCCACCTGGATTTTGAAACTTATTGTGATCTCGACATAAAGAAAGTTGGCGCGGCTAAGTACTGCGCCCACCCTTCTTTTGAAATCTTGATGCTGGGTTATACGACCCCCGAAGGCAATTACAAGGTATGGGTGCCGGACTGGTACGGCTCGTTCCATAATGCAACTGGAACGGAAGAAGAGATCCTCCAAGCCCTGAACTCTACAGTCATTGTTGCCCACAATGCGCCCTTTGAGCAAGGCTGTTTTAAAGCGGCTGAAAAGCTCCTGGGTTGGCCTGCTATTCCGCCAAGCAAGTTCTTTTGTACTGCTGTTTTGGCTGCATCTCTGGCTCTCCCCCGTAACCTGGAAGGTGTAGCAACTGCGCTGCAACTCTCTGTAAATAAAGACCCGGAAGGCAAGCGACTAATCAAGAAATTCTGTTGTCCTCAGAAGCCCACGAAGAAGCAACCGAACACAAGAATCCTGCCATCGGATCAACCCGAAGAGTTTGAGAAGTTTATCGCTTATTGTCTCGATGATGTGAGGACAGAACACTCGGTTTATAATGCGCTGAACCGCTACGCTCCACACGCTATCGAAAAAGAGTACTGGTTAGCGGATAACCGCATTAATAACCGGGGCGTACCGATTGACGTTGATACCGCTAAAAAGTGCTTGAAGATCATCGACGCCTACGCTAAAGCCCAATCTTCTCGATTCAAAGAACTGACGGGTTTCAACCCGACTCAGACAGCTAAACTGTTAGAATGGATTAATCAGTACCGCCCTTTCGATAACTTGCAATCAGCAACCATTGACGCGGCCCTCTCTGCTCCCGATCTACCAGAAGTCATCAAAGAGCCCTTACAGATCCGTAGATCTATCTCTCGAAGTAGCACTAAGAAGATTAAAGCGATGCTGGATACGGCTATGGACGATAACCGAGTCCGTGGCGCTCTACTCTTTCATGGCGCTAACACTGGCCGTTGGGCTGGCAGACTCATCCAGCCTCAAAACTTCCCACGCCCTACCCTCAAAAACATCGAGGGCATTCTTGAGTTGATCCGATTTGAAGGCGCTACTTACCAAGACCTGGAATTGACCTTTGGTGATCCGCTGGAGTGTATCTCTTCGATACTCCGTAGCTTGATCTGCGCCCCAGAAGGTAAAGAGTTTGTGGTAGCCGACTATACCGGCATTGAGCCGCGTGTACTGTGCTGGTTAGCGGGTCAAGAAGATGTTCTTGAACTCTACAAAGACCCCTCGTTTGACCCATATATCGACATGGCGGCTTATGTCTATGACATCCCCACTGGTGAAGTGACTTCCGATCAACGCGCCCTTGGTAAAGCCATCATCCTGGGCTGCGGTTATGGCATGGGGTTCAAAACCTTCATGGCCACTTGTGAAGCCTGGGGGATTCCCATCACTGAAGCACTAGCAAGAAAAGCAGTTGAGGGATTCCGCAGCCGCTACGATAAAGTAAAAAGTTATTGGTCAAGGATTGGTAATGCGGCGTTGAAATTGGCGGGTGAGCCTTCAGGCTTTAGTTACCCCGTTGGTAAAGTCGAGGTGCAACGGCGTGGCGCGTTTTTGTTCATTGAACTGCCTACCGGCCGAAGATTGTCATACCCTTTTGTCAAAGTCACTAAGCGCAAAGCCCCCTGGGGCGACCTCATGGACGCGGTTACTTTTTATGGTAAACAAGAGGGGACCGTTCACTGGGGTGACCAATCCACATATGGGGGAAAGTTGTGTCTAGCAAAAGGGGCACAAGTCCTTTCCCGTAACGGGTGGGCGCTTATTGAAACCATAAAACCCGGCACCGAGGTTTGGGATGGGGAGGACTGGGTAACTTGCGACGGCCACGTTTGCAACGGCGTAGGTGAAACGATTTCTATTAATGGCGTTAGCATGACGCCAGATCACGAGGTGTTGACTAATGAAGGTTGGAAAACCGCATCACAGAGCAGTAGACATAACCGGCTTGAGAGTCGGCTACCTAGTAGCAATCGAATACGCTGGGAGCAATGGGAAGAAATCCCTTTGGTCGGTGAAGTGCGATTGCGGGAAAGTAATCACCATGGCCTCTTCAGAGTTAAAGAAACAGGAAAAGAAAGGCGTCAAAGCGTCTTGCGGGTGCAAGAGGATAGAAACCATGAGGGAGAAAAGAACAGATCACGGTATGTCGGCGCATCCCGCTTTTGCCGTATGGCGAAGCATGCTAGATCGTTGCAGACTCCCTTCTCATCAAGCCTGGGAGAACTACGGAGGGAGGGGGATAACAGTCTGCGAAGAATGGCAATCAGCGTTCCAGAACTTTTGGGCGGATATGGGGCCAACCTACCAGAAAGGACTAACACTGGACAGGATAGACAACGAAGGGAACTACTTCAAAGAGAACTGCCGTTGGGTAACCTACGAAGTTCAGGCAAACAACCGAAGAGGAAATATTCGCATAAATGGGGAGACAGTGAAACAAGTATCAGAAAGGACAGGGGTTGCCCGCTCCACAATACTTTACCGCCTAGATCATGGTTGCCCATTAGACAAGATAGGAATGCCCCCCAATCCAGGGCACAACTTTTCGACCTTGTAAACTGCGGACCTAATAACCGCTTTGTCGTTAAGGACAGTGAGGGGTTCCCGCTAATAGTTCACAACTGCGAGAATATTTGTCAGGCGGTTGCAAGAGATCTCATGTGTAACGGGATTGTTGAAGCAGAAGAAGCTGGTTATCCTGTTATCCTGACCGTCCATGATGAGCTAATCTCTGAAGTTGAAGTGGGTTATGGCTCTGTTAAAGAGTTCGAAAAAACCATTTGTAAATTACCGGCCTGGGCTGAAGGTATCCCACTAAAAGCTGAAGGTTATCGAGCAAAGAGGTATAGAAAATGACTCCGCAAGATCAAAAATTATGGCTGCTTGAAAAGTTGAAAGATAAACCTGCTTTAATAGAAAGTCGGGGGGTGGATAACAAAGTCCACTTTTGCCCGCCTGGAGGCGGTACGACTTTTAAAGTTTGGGCGAAGCTAGAGAACCTAGAAAAGTTTGAAAAGAAGGTAAAGCGTTGTGGGGGCTTTAGTGCCCCAAGAAAATATGTACCCGCCGGGGTTCGCTACACTGAAGGGAAAGGCATCCCCTCAACGGCTGAACAGAAGAAGATCATTAAGCGTTTCAGAGACTCAGGAGAAGAAGAGAACGCCCTACAATATGAGGCTATGATGTTATGTTAATCCCAAGATCGTTAAAACACCTAAAAATTACTGATATGGATCGACTGTTGTTAACCCCGCTAATCAAGCATTGGGGTGTGACTTCTCAAGCGTTTCAGACTGCGGAACTCTCAAGTGAAGATATAGGGAAGATGTATATTTTGGAAGTGGAAGGAAGAGCCAGACCGATGTTATTAGATCGGCTGTTTTCTCGATATAGCCGAAAGATAGTTGAAGAGAGGCGAGAAAATGAAAGTTCTTGATCTATTTAGCGGTATCGGTGGATTCAGTCTCGGTCTTGAACGAGCGAGTTTTGAGACTGTGGCTTTTTGTGAAGTGGATAAAAAAGCGCAATTAGTTCTAAAAAAGCATTGGCCGAACTTGCCAATTTTTGATGATGTGAGGGAGTTAACACATGACAGTTTACGAAGACTTGGAATTGAACGACCTGAGGTTATCTGCGGAGGATTTCCTTGCCAAGATATTTCAATTGCAGGAAACAAGGCCGGAATTAGCGGAGCTCGCTCAGGGTTGTGGAGCGAGTATAAACGAATTATTGGCGAAATCAGACCTGATTACGCAATTATCGAAAACGTGGCAAACTTGCGAAATACGGGCCTTGTCACCGTCCTGCAAGATCTCTGGGAGATCGGGTACGATGCGGAATGGCACCTTATCCCAGCTAGAGCCGTTGGCGCACCTCACCAGAGAGATAGGATCTGGATCATTTCCTACCCCAACATCACAAGAAGCGGGCCATATCAAAGGGTTGACGACAAAAAACGGAGCTCCCGCACGTCCAGGGGAGAGAGCCTACAACCCGACAACAGGGAGGCATACGCAAATAACGTTGAACAGATACGTGAAGATGTGGCCAACACCGTGCAATCGGGACTACAAAGGCCCGAGGGGGAAGGAAGCACAAAAGAGGAAAGGGAACCCATCGGACTCACTACCGAATGCCTTGCAGAATATGGGTATAGTTGGAGCGTTGAACCCAGCGTGGGTCGAGTGGTTAATGGGTTACCCGGTAGGGTGGACAGAATTAAACAACTCGGAAACTCAATAGTGCCGCAAATAGCGGAAGCAATCGGAAACTCAATAGTGAATTACGAACTATATAAGGATAGTTGAAGAGAGAGGCGAGAAAATGAAACTAACTAAACGAAACAGAGTTTGGACGCTCGAATATCAAGGGCTTTTCATTAAAGGGCCAACTATGGCCGGAGTTATGGCCCACTATTTCGGGAGTAAGGCATGTTAGAAAAAGACATAGAAAAAGCATTTTGCAAGTACTGTAAATCTCTTGGTGCGATCCCCTATAAGTTCGCAAGTCCGAACCGTCGAAGCGTACCAGATCGAATGGTAGTTTATCCGGGCGGTATTTTGTTCATCGAGTTTAAAGCTCCAGGGAAAAAGCCTACGGACGCCCAAGTCCGGGAGATGCAACGGCTCGTTGAGATGGGCCAAAAAGTAATCTGGGTGGATACTAAAGGCGCGGCTGAATATGCGCTAAAAGATGCAATGGTGCGAAGACCATGAAGTTCACCCCCGAAACCTACCAAGAGTCTACGCTGAAATGGATGCAAGACCGCGACTCTGCCGCGCTGTGGATGGATTGTGGCTTAGGTAAGACGGTGACTACCCTAACTGCCCTGGTGGACTGGTTTGGTAACCTGGAAGTGAAAGGGGTGTTAATCGTTGCCCCCCTCCGGGTTGCCCGGATCACTTGGCCTATGGAAATTGAGAAGTGGTCACACACTAAAGGACTGACCTTCTCTCTTATCCATGGCGACAAAGGGAAAGCAATGGCTAAACCTGCAACTATTTACCTGATTAACTACGAAGGTCTTATCTGGTTAGCAGGTGAACTGAAAAAGATGAAGCCTGAAAAGTGGCCCTTTGACGCTATCGTATTTGATGAATCGACTAAGATGAAAAACGCCCGGTCTAAACGATTCAAAGCGTTCAAACCGCTACTCCCTCACTTCAAGAAAAGAATTGGGTTAACGGGTACGCCTATGCCTAAAGGTCTGCTTGACCTTTTCGGTCAATGTTATTGCTTGGATGCCGGGGAAAGATTAGGCAAAGCCGTGACTGCGTTTGAAAATCGATACTTTGAATCGGATTTCATGGGGTACACGTTAACCCCGCGCCCTGGGGCTGAGAAGATTATTCATGAAAAAGTAGCGGACTTAGCAGTTCAATTGAAGTCCAAAGACCATCTCGATCTTATCCCTCCCGTCATTGAAGACGTTGAGTTGTCATTAGATAGCAAAGACAAAGTAGGGTACGCGGCATTGGAAAGAGATTTTTTTATAGAATTGGGGGATACGTCAGTTGAAGCGTTCAATGCGGCTGCACTAACTAATAAGTGTTTGCAGTACGCCTCTGGTGCTATGTATCACGATATCGACTCAAGTGTTCGTGAGACTATCCATATTCACGATAAAAAGATTAAGGCGTTGCAGAAGATCCGCGAAATGCATAAAGGTGAACCTGTAATCCTGGCGTACAATTTTCAACACGAAGCTGAACGGCTGAAAGGGATTTATCCTGATGCTGTCCACCTTAAAAGTGGGATGAAAGACTCTGAAGAGTTGGCTATTCAAAAACGCTGGGATAAAGGATTGATAAAAGAATTGATAGTTCACTGTCAATCTGCCGGGCATGGCTTAAACCTTCAATACGGTGGACGAATCATCATCTGGTTATCGCTGAATTGGAGCTACGAGCTTTATTATCAGTTGAACAAAAGAGTAGACAGGAAGGGCCAAAACAAGCAACCGTTGATCTATCGGCTAATTGTTAGCGACACGTTGGAAGAAGCAGTCGCAACGAGCCTGGGTCAACGGGAACATACCCAAGAAAACCATCTAGCGGCTATTAAAGCCTATAAGCGAGGATATGATGAATAACCAAGACGGAGAGACTAAAAGAAGAAACGAAAAAAGGATGGTGGATCACCTATACCGCAAGTTTATGAAAATGAGGGGGGTAACATTACCCATCCAATTTGAGGGACCGAGGCGATGAAAAAGGCGTGCAGCACTTGTAAAAAGGTTCAGTCAATCTCTGAGTTCTCGCTAAATAAAAACACGAAAGACGGGCGTCAAACAGTTTGTAAAGCGTGCTGTAAAAAGCGTTGGAAAGCTAAAAAATACTCTAGTCGCTCTGGAATTGCTGAGGAAGCTAAAGAGCTTGAAGAGACTCGGAGGGTTAACCGCCTGCTGAGTATGTTCCCTTCATTTTGGGGAAATTCGATATGAAAAAGTGCGAAGGTTGCAAAGAGGTAAAACCCCTAACCGATTACCCCACTAACAAAACCTCAAAATCAGGTTACCGTAAGAAATGTAAAGTCTGCACCAAAGTCGCTTTAGGTGTGTATAGAGATAAAAAGAAGAAGAGAGTATCTGAGGTGCAGATATGTAGAGACAATAACAGATTTCTGGAGCTATTCCGGTTGTCATTTAACCAATAATCAATAATCAATAATCAATAAACAAGAAGGCGGAACTATTATGGATATCGAAGAGTTAACAGTTAAGCAAGTCCGGGGAATCCAGGAGCTATTTCCTGCCGCACCCAACTCAGAAAAACCCGATAAAGGTTTGAACGAGTTCGCTGTCGGTAAATGGGTTATCTTACGAACCTATAGTGCGGGCGTCCATTTCGGGGTACTGAAACGTCGAGAAGGTAAAGAGGCTATCTTAACCGAGGCCCGTAGAATTTGGAGTTGGGAGGGCGCTTTCACTCTTTCCGCTGTAGCTCAAATCGGTGTAAAATCCGCTAAAATGTCGATATCCGAACCCGAAAAACTGGTCACTGAGGTAATCGAGGTTATCCCCGTCACCGATGAAGCAATGCGTCGATTAAGTGGGATGAACAGCCATGAGTGAAGTTAGTAACAACGTTGGCTCTGGCTTTGGCTCTGGCGAGGGCTATAGCTATGGCTCTGGCTTTGGCTCTGGCGAGGGCTCCGGCTCTAGCTCTAGCTATGGCTCTGGCTTTGGCTCTGGCGAGGGCTCCGGCGAGGGCTCCGGCTCCGGCTCTAGCTCTGGCTCTAGCTCTGGCTTTGGCTCTAGCTCTGGCTCTGGCTATGGCTCTGGCTCTGGCTCTGGCTCTGGCTCTGGCTCTGGCTCTGGCTCTGGCTCTGGCTCTGGCTAACTCTTAGGCTGAAATTCGATGTGGATGTGTTCCTGGGGTTGCCCTAGCGATTCCAGGATCACGTCAAACTCATCAGTCAAACCCGCCTTAATTTCACGGAATATTGCACGCTTCTTTTTATCTTCGATCCCCTTAGTCCTGACATCCATAGCCAGCCCGTTTTTGTGAAAAGAGCCGTAGGAGTGTTTACTTTCCGTAACCGATGTAATCACGGCTTCTTCGTTGTGCTGCTTGTACGCTGAATCCACGACCAATGCGGCGAAAACCAATTCTGATCTAGCCCCAAAAATCTTAACGCCTTGTTTGAACTTCATAGGGTAAGATCCTCTTTAGTAATTGGGGACCGGTATTTCTTAGCCCTCCTCCGCTTATATGCCTCTTTAGCTTGAACTTTAGCCGCTTCTATCCGTGCTTTTCTGTCAGTAATTCGCCTGTATCTGTCTGACTTCCTGCGCTTATATTCCCCACCAATCTGATAGACGACCCAAAACAGGGAAAGTAGGGTTAACACAATTGAAAGTAGGCCCTGTATAACTTCGAGATGAGAAGCTAACCCGGTCCCGATCCCCGTGAACCCCGCTGTCAAATTTTTAACTGTTACTGGTTCAATGCGTCCCATTATACCGGAACCCCTTCACTGATTTCGTCCGATCTCTCTTGAGTTAACAAGTTATTCGCGACTAGGAAAGCCAACCCATCCATCTCGAGTTCTGCGCTTAAATCAACTTTACCGGTTCCATATTTCACCTCTTGAAAATAATTGATAGCGTCTGGCATCGTAGAGGCTTCAATTGCTTTATATTCGTCATGGGTAAACAATCGAACAAACTCTAAGCGAGTCATGATAGTTCGTTTAGCTGGGTTACCTTCTAGGTCTTTCCAAGCCCCGTCATGGATGAACTGACCCCCTTTGAATCCTGTATTCCTAGCAACCCCTCTCACTATTTCGTGAGTCGTGCTGTTAACATCAAACGCTCTAAAGCTATCAGTAACAAGTTTATTTTTGCGCAACTCAACCATTGCACTCTCGTCAAACTGATACGCTACAACATTATCTGATTTCCTGATAATTAATTTCATGTTGGCTCCTACGCTACTTGTATCGCTGTTGTCGTTACGGCTTTACCGGCTAAAGGTCCGTCTGCTGAATCTGTGGATAGCGTACCGGTTGAACCAATGTAATACGACGTCCCAACTGTTAGCCCTGTTTGATTAGTGTCTACGAGACCAGGCGTGATTATGGTCACGGTTGCGGTATCTGTTGCGGCTGCACTAGCAACACCCACAAAGGTAGTTGCGTTAATATTGGAGCGCTCTGGTACTATCACCATAGATTGACCGTAATTAGAAGTACCCCTATACGTTGCAACAACTTGATCGGTATCAGGATCAAAAACGCTAGAAAGATATGCCGTAGTCGAGGAGTTAAAAACCGACGAACCGGTGAACAGTAACGAACTCCCAAATATTCGAGAGGTTAAAACCGTTCCGTAGTTTGAGTTCCCCCCGTCCGCATAACTTATTACCGTTCGGTCGTTGGTTATGTCATAGGCAACTGAAACATAATCGTAAATAGAAGATTCATTGAAAACATAAGGATCTCCGAAACTGATACTGGTGCCACTGACACTTCCAACAATTGCTGTCCCATAGGATGAGTTTCCATTGTCTGAGTATGCTATAACCGTCTTATCTGCTGTAGAATCATAACAGCAAGACAAAGCCGCCACAGCCGACGTATTAAAAGTGGCTTCTGAACCGAAACTGATACTGGTGCCACTGACAGTTCCGACAATCGCTCGACCCTCGGTACCCGATATCCCATAAGCTATGACTGTCTTATCTGAGGTCGAATCATAAGTGCAAGAAATGTAAATCATCGTACCGGCTGAACTAAAGACCGTGGGGCTTCCGAAACTGATACTGGTGCCACTGACAGTTCCAACAATCGCCGTCCCATAATTGCTATTCCCTACGTCTCTATATGCTATAACCGTCTTATCTGCTGTAGAATCATAACAGCAAGACATTAGATAACTGTTCGCTGCTTCAAAAGTGGCTTCTGAACCGAAACTGATACTGGTGCCACTGACAGTTCCGACAACTGCATACCCGTAATAGTTTGCAGATGGTCCTCGGTAAGCAATAACTACTTTACCTGCTACTGGGTCGAAACAACAGGATATAAATGTCATCTCTGCGCTCTTAAATACCACAGGGGTACCCCAAGAGATAGAATCTCCGCTGACAGTCCCAACGGCTGCGGTTCCGTAACTCGAGTTGCCCGTATCTCGGTAAACCACAACTACTTTATTATTTAGGGTATCGTAACAACTTGCTACTGATTCCACCGTCCCACTTTCAAACGCCACCGCGCTACCTTGGGAATGCGCTACCCCGGTTGCCGAACTAACCGTTCCGGCTGCGTTAAGTGCTAGCATATCACCGGCTGAGATAGCCCCGCTTGCTGTAGCAGTATAAGCTCCCGCTGATATAATAGCGTCCCAATAAGAGGGACTTGAGGCAGGAGTGTTGCCCGTATTGCTACTCTGTAGCGACAGATAATATAAGCCACTATCGATAACCGATTCACCAACAGCATAGGTTGTACCGCCTGCATACGTCCCTTGGAAATTAGCTAAAGAAGCTGAAGCCGCTGCGGCTGTGGCGCTGTCTGCTGAAGCGGTGGCGCTTGCTGCTGAGGTATTTGCGCTTGCACTTGCTGAAGTTGAGTATCCGTTAACTTCAGTCGCTACTGTATTTGTCTCTGTTACGAAAGTATCTAATGCCGCAACCCAGGCATCAGCATCAGCTGAGAACGTGCTAGGGGTGCTGCTTCTACTGGGGGCGCTAGGTAGCGCGGTGATTGTCGTCATTATGTAAGTCCTTCAACCATTATTGAAAATTCAGATTTTACAGGATCACTATAGACTAAATCGAAGTCTCTATAATACCCGTAGACTATTGTACTCGATAAATCCTCATGTCCGATCCAAACCAGGGGGGTTGCCCGATACGCGGCTAATAGATCACTAATCCAGTCGATGTTACTGGTATCACTCACGATAGCATAATCCGCTCGTTTGCTGTATGAACGTTGAGTAATCGTCGTATTGCCGAAGACATCAGTCCCTTTAGTCGAGTAATCAGTTATGCCAACACTAGTACCATGAACCGCTTCGCCTAACGTCTTTTGTGATCCAATGATTAGGGTTCCAACTAATGAAGTGGTTTCGGCAACTACTGTAACTTTAACCGTTGCGCTTGGATACGTCGGAAGATCTAAGAATATCGCGGTGCTTTTAGAAGTGACTTCATCAAAAAAGTAGCCGTACCAATCTGTAAAACCTGGATCGTCGCCCATATTAGCGGTTGTGTCATAAACTAGGCCATCGGTAGGGTCAGTGACTTCAACTTGAACTGAGTTACAAGACGCGTTGAGCACTGATACCGCGTTAAAGGTTTCCCCAGGAGTCACCTCAACAATGATGGGCGTGGCTCTTGAAGACTGTGAGCCATTCACCTGGTCGAACATTTTGTGTCGGTTAGTCGCTCCGTAGTCTGTCCACCAAGTACTACCGTCGTCGGTTACTGGATCATTGCCGGTATTTGAGTTTTGCACTGACTTATAAATCTTATGAATGTTTGGAGTGGTAGTGGCTATGATGACATAAGCATCGACTGCATAAGTAGTACCCACCAGCCACTCTGAGTAGTCGTTCTCTGTGATATTGGAACTTGCTAACGTAGTATCCGTTACTGTATGGGGTTTTACGACTATCATTGATTAAGTCCTCTCTGCTGGTAGACCATCATAATCCCACCTATCGATTATCTGTTTCGTCTTCTTACCGTTCGCTCTGATCCAAGCCGCGTTCACTTCAATGGATTTCTTGAGATCCTGCACGGCTTCAACGACATCGGAATTATCTAATAGCTGTTTGCTCTTAGCATGGCTTTCTATCCTGCTCGGTCCAGTAAATTCGAGTTCCGGCCCTTGCTCACCTACGATCCTTAACCCTCCTTCATGGCTCCCCCCTGAAGCGTAGCGCCTGATAGGTGGAGGTGGGGTAACCGTTGTAGTTCTCATTGACTCAACCTGTGCAGCTTGTAGGCTTGCCATAGCTCCAGCGAAGTTTGATAATGCGCTGTTAAGACTTAATATCGAGTTATCAATACCGAGAAGTGCGTCTAATTGCTGTTGTGCATTCTCGAATATTGCATCTAGTCGTTCCATTTCAGCGTCAAATATCGCTTGCTCATGAGCTAAAGCAATCTCAAGGTTAGCGGTGGCTGAAGCAATTAACAAATCTCGGTTTGTCTCTGCTGCGACTAACTGTAAATCACGGTCTATTTTAGCCTGTTCTAATTGTAAATCACGGTCAATCTTGGCTTGCTCTAAGCTATCTTTTAGGGCTTCTAATGTTTGCTCTTCTACGGTTAACTGCCCTTCCCCTTCCCTTTTCAGGTCAGACAACAGGGCATTCGTGACATTGAAGTCGTGCATGTACTCTTCAAATGATCTAAAGAGTTTGGCGCTTGGTTCGGAAACTTTCTTCAATGCGCCTGATAGGTCATCCCCGGATAAATCGCCAGTGGCTAGGGCTTCCCTTAGTCTTGCTTGAGCCTGTTGCCTATGAAGTCTGTCGAACTTATCCGTTTCAGCATTAGCTGAACTGATTGCACGGTCTACGTCCTTAACGAATCCGCTTAATTGGGATATTGCATCAGAGGTTAAACCGATCTGAGCTTTAATCGAGTCAGCTATAGAATCATACTGAGCTTTAGCAGCCTTAACCATAGCATCATATTCGGATTTAATAACGCTTATCTCGGCATTAGCATTTGCCCTTATGCCTTCTATTAAAATTTCTGAGTTATCCTTTAGCGCTTTCACGTTATCTTCATAGATAGCTGAGGCATCGCCTTTTTCAGCTTCTACGGAAGCCTTTAACCGCCCTAATGCTGTTTGGGCCTCGTTAGTCAATCGGGCAACCATCTCTTCAATGGTTTCCGTGACTTCTTCAATAGCAGCTCCCGTTTCTTCAATTGATTCGACATAGGACTCCCTAATCCTGGCATCTTCAATGGCTCCCCACTGACGAATAGTTGCTAAATCCTCTTCAGTGGCTTGGTACTCTTTTGCCGATTCAATAGCCCTGTCAACCGTTTGGCCTAACCTGCGTAAATCGATTTCAAGCGGGGATAAACCAGATTCAATAATCCCCTCTTTAAAAGGTTCTAATAGATTTGCTAGGGGTATTTCAAAGATGGCTTTCAATTGGTCTTGGTAGCTAGACATTATTTCAGCAAAGTCCGACCCTTCACCTAGGAGCTTTTCTGCCTGCCCTTTAAATGGCTCAATATCTTTAAGTGCGTCTAGTGCTTCAATCTTGCCAGCTTCCAGGGATTCGAGATCAGCCTGGGCCGTTGTCAGCATTTCCTGATAATGCTCCACCCAAGTCCCTGGCCCTGCATCCGCCCCGAACCTTGCTATAGAATCCTGTAGCCTACGGGTGACATCGACAATAAATTGCTGTGAGTCGTCTATATCCGAGTTAAACGAGTTCATCACTTCGTTATAAGCCGCTACTTGGTCGTTTAATGCTAACCGATCCACTAACTCTTCCGCTGTCTGATCAAAACCGCCTCGTATAGTGCCTTCCTGGAAGTCAATTAGATTCCCGAATCCTTGAAACCCTTGGAACTGATTCAAAACATTCATCAAGTTTCCTTGAAGAGTTTTAACCTGATTAGCTATTGCATCGGTATTTCCACCGGCTATAAATTCGGACATACTTTGACGGGCGGCTAATATTCGGGAGGCTGCCTCCTCTTCAATTCGGATAGCTTCGGCGGCGGCTTCTTCACGGATTCTTCTCAACTCATCCCGTTCCTCTTTCTTGATCCGTGAGGCGTCGTCGGCTGCGGCTTTTATTCTGTCGCTCTCTTCCTCTTCAATTACGGCTCTTTGTGCAGACTCATAGCGTCGAATAGTGGTTAACTCTTGCTCTGTGGCTCCAAGGCCCTTAGCTTCATCAATGGCGCTTGAGATCTCTTTGTTGAGCTCAAACAAAGCTCTTTCGTAGTCTGACATCCCCATTGTCTGCAATGATTCAGAGTAATCTGCTATGAGATCCGCTAGATCCTCCGCATCCCTCAACCGTTGCTCTGCTAAAGCCCTCTCTACTTCGAGTAGATCCTCTGCTGAGTTATCAACAATCCCAACCCGTTCCTCGGCTAACCCTTGTTCAGTTTCAATAAGGTCTTTAGCTTCTTCGTTGGCTACAACGGCCACCTCTTCGATAGCATCATCTAGCGTTCCAACGGCTTCAACGGTTTTAGTCGTGTTAAAGATAATCTCTTTACGGATGCTGGCTAAAGTAGCGCTACCCTCTTGAAGCTGGCCGACATAATAATCTAGCCCCTCTTTTAAAGCGTCTCTGCCTAAGATCTCTTGAAAAATCTCATTAACCGCTATCTGTGACGTTTTCTCGAATGAATTATTAATCTCATTTGCTATCTGCTCCATAGTCAATGAGCCGTTTTCTAATGCCGTTAAGTAATGCTCTACCCCTTCCGCCCTCGGCTCACGCCCTAAGATCTCATTGAATAGTTGGGTAATGCTTGTAGTGTAGTTGTCTGTCTGAGTGTAAAAGCTATCCATGGCTGGCGCTAAGTCCATCAGCCCCGCAAAGAGTTGTTGGCCTGCTTCGTCAGTTAGGTCCAGCCCTTGAACGAGTTTCTTAAATTCTTCCCTGGACTCCGGGATACTAACCCCAAGCTCTTCAAACGCGGTATTTATGTCGCCGCTTAACTGGGTGAATTTCTCACCGGAGGTAAAGAAATTGTCATAGAAAAACCGGGTTTGGGCTGCGAACTCCTGCATACTCCCGACCGCTGTAACGAGCTGATCGGTCAATATGGCACCATCAATACCCATTTGCTCAAAAGACATTCCGAGGGTCGAAGTAATATTGTTGACCTGATTCATCTGGTCAAAGATTCGGACCAGTGTATCGCTCCAAAGCTCCCCGGTTTTAGATATTTCACCTATCCGATCTACTAACTCCGGGGATTGTAAGGCGCTTTCAGCTATTTTCTTGTTAACATATGCAACGGCCCTTTCAAAGTTATCCCCTAAACCATAAACTGTTCCCGTTACCTGACTAAACACCGCCGAAAAGCCTGATTCCCCCCCGACCAGAAAGTCAATCTCATTAGCCCATTTCCCAATTTCCCCAACTTCATTCCTGAAGAATTCGGAGAATTCACTTATCGCGTCTATGCCTATTTGCGCGGCGTCTAGGTTTTCCTGACTGAATTTTGTCCCCCTTCCTAGGCCTTTCGAAGATTCAGAGGATGCTCCGGTTTGAAGGTTTAAAGTATAACCCTGGGTTTTATCGCTCGGCTTACTTTTAAGGATGTCATCAACTAAACCGCCCGCCGTTGCGCCAATAGCAGTAAAGATTGGGTTACCCGCGCCTAGTATCGCACCAAGGCCCGCGCCCGCTGCCATGCCAAAACCACCGCCGGAAGCGCCAACAGACAAAGCGGTCATCAACCCCCCTTGAACATCTTTCCCGCCTTTGTGGGCCTGCTCTGCCATGGTCGCCATGGTCTGGCCGAATGACTTTAACAGTCGATCTCCGAATTCATCAAAGGAATCCAAGTTCCCTTTCATACTCTCCTCAAAGATCTCCGAGAATTCGGTTAACGGGGCTTTGAAGTCAATGTCCTCTATCGTATCTTCAAGATCCTCAAGGGAATAATTGAAATCTTCAACCGCTTCTCCCAGATCCTCGGTTGCTTCTGTGCTTTCTTCAGATTCTATCTTATAGTCTCTCAAGGCTTTAGCCGCTGCTCTTCTCGCCTTTTCTGCTTCAAAATACGCCCTACTATTATCAGTTATAGCGTCCTCTTCGTCTTCGGTTGCTTGTATCAGATCATCGCGCTTAGCTAAAATGTCACTGTAGGCTTGCAGCTCGCTGGTGTTATTCGCTTTTATAGCCGCGTCCCGTTTAGCTTCTGCCACTGCTAACCCGTCAACACTCGCCGCTATCTTAGTGTACTCTAATGCGATATTATTTAGCGCGGCTTTAACGGTATCCCTTGCGGACTCGATACCTGGGAACCAGTCAGGGAGAATTGAAAGGATCTTATCGACCATCTCAACAAAAGTTCCCACAATCGAATTTCGGAACTTCAACAACTGTTCCTCTGTTACCCAATTAGTCGGGTTGATAATAGTCGTGAAGTAGTCAAACTCAATCTCGACTCTTGTAACAAAAGCGGCTATTGTGGTCGCCATCAGTCGGGTAACTGTTGTGATATTCTCAGGGAGGTTAGAAAAAGTATCTGAGATCCACTCAACCGCGTTCCCAAAATGTTCTTGTATCGAGTCTAAGGTTTCTTTGGATACTGATCCCGCAAGATCAAAAGTGCCAAAAATGTCATCCCCTAACCGTTGGAACTTGTGACCTATGGCCTCAACTCTTGCGACCAGTTCGCCTGAGTTAATTAGATCGTTGAAAGCGTTCAAGGCTTCTGTCGCTAGCCTTATCGAGCTTTCTATAACGTCAGCCGCGCCCGCCGCGTTAACTGCTTCGAATAAAGAATCCCAACTATCTTCCAGGTTTATAATAGCCCCGTCCATGGTTTTCATACGAGCCGTTGCAGCACCGGCAAATTCTACGTTACCAAGACGCTGTAAATACTTAACAATCTCATCAGAAGAATTCTTGATAACCTTCGTAGTACCCTGGAAAGTGAACGCAACCTCATCGCCTTGCTTACTAGACTTAATCCCGAATTCTTTAAGCCTCTCAAATTCCCCTGTTGCGGCATCCGCAACAGCTTCAACCATTTGATTGAGCCCTTTGCCCATAGCGGCGGCGGTGTTCGCATAAGATTTAATGGCTTTCTCGGAAGGATCTAAACCAAGATTCCGCATCTTGATAAAAGCGTCGGTCACTTCAGGAAGGGAAGAAGGGAGTTGAGAAGCAAGATCTTCAAGCAAGTCGAAAGCATCAGCCGCGTCGTTAGCGTTGCCGGTTGCAGTCACTAAAGAAGAGCTAAGAATTCCGAATTCCCGCTCTACTTCAATGAGTTTATTAACCACACCGGCTGAAGCAACCATTCCAGCAAAAGCCGCCGCAAGTTTTCCAACTTTTGAGACCGTACTTTCGGCTTCCCTGCCGAAACTATCTAAATCAGATTCCGCACGCCTGACATTTCGTGAATCCACTCGAATTCCAAGCGTTGCAATATCTGTCATGGTTATTTACTCCTTTTTCTTGCGGCTGCTGCCTTAAACACGTTTGCTACATTATCGTTCTTTTCTTCCGTAAATCCTAGACTAACCTCAAAGG
>Ga0208299_1000471_pt1 | contig 37516 bp, 39 predicted proteins | sample 15_taG_FD_184089 | JGI IMG/M metagenome (GOLD analysis project Ga0208299, IMG submission 184089) | Marine viral communities from the Subarctic Pacific Ocean - 15_ETSP_OMZ_AT15312 metaG (SPAdes) (version 2) | ecosystem: Environmental > Aquatic > Marine > Oceanic | place: Pacific Ocean | collected... | reverse complement strand
TTGGAAGGCAGATTCATCACGGAGGATAGAGCCTTCGGGTGCTCGTTGGGGGATAGAGATAACGGCTGTATCGTGTGGACGGAAGTACTCATCCTCCACTAGTTCTGGGTGGTTCACAGCGAGGTGCCAATAAATTGGCTCATTTTTGCCAACTCTGATTCGGCGGATATAATAATCGTTGTGCCAGGCGTGGATACCACTGGATGTGCCTAGAGTTAAACTCGTAGTTCCGGCGGGCTTCACGCAGGTTGTACGGGCAGCTTGTCTAATGCCTATCGCCTCAGCCACACGAGCGTTTTCCTCTTTCACTACGTTTGCGGCAGCCGTCAAATCAATGTCAGACTGAAGCACACGACCGGAAGCGATACCGGTCATAGATACGCCAATGAGAGCGTCCTTCTCTGTGGTTCGTTGCCAAACTGGGCGGAGATAATGGAAGTCGGTGTATCCCGCCTGAAGTGTGCCTATAAAGGCTGCGGCTCGCACTCGCTCCTCTAAATCATCCTGACCTGTAATATTGCTGACATTTACTTCGGTCAGATTACAGAATTGAAATGGGCGCAAGCCAATCTCGCAACACGGGTTGGTTCCCCAGTCCTTGTCATTGGAGAGGTAAAATCCTGGCTCTCCAGCATTGGATGCCTTTACCCTGTCCCATATACTCAAGAAAAATTCTTTTGTTATTCTATGCCGCAAGAGAACTACCGAATTGTTGGCTCGTCCTCTTTGGGGGTTGGTTTCCCACCAGCGACCCGACTTTGCAGCCAGCATTTCGCCGTCGTCAGCCGAGAAAAGGGAGATAAGTGCAGCACGCCTAATACCACCAGCGAGAACGGCGTCAGCAATATAGCAAACAATGTCATGAACTTCAATAGGTTCAAGCTTATCTCCGTCCTCTTTTTCACGAAGGATTCCCTCAATTTTTACTAGACACTCTTTGAGTGGCTGCGGGCCAGGAGCCTTTCCGCCAGAAGTAACTAGTAACGAACCTTTCGCACGGATGTCACTATAATCAAATCTTATTCTTGATCCACCAAAAAAGTAACTCCTCACCAAGTTCTTGACGGCATCTGCCCAGCCCTCAATACTGTCCCCAATTAAAAACCTCCGAGTACGATTGCTCTTCGGTTTATTGATTTCGGGCAGTTGGTCAACATGATGCCGTTGGACAGAGAACCCGACACCTGTTCCTCCGAGCAACAAGAACATAATCTCCCCAAAAACTCGCCAGTCATCGATTGGGGCAAAGGCGCAGTTGAATACTCGATTGGGGGCGACCTCGATTGGTTTCCCCCCAAATTGCATAGATCTCATTGATGGAAGAACTTTTTTAGTCATAACCCAGGTTTTATAAACCTTCTCAATCTCAGGCTTTAACTCAGGGTATTTTTTGATGTGCATACGCATATTACGGCGAACTAAGTCGCTCCAAGTTTCTCTTCTCTGTTTTTTTGGAAGATACTTGGCATATTTCATATAAACTGTTATATCGGACAGAATTTCTACGGATAAGTCTTTTGGCATTCTTTTTTTAGCTCCCCTTCTTGTGTAATTTGTATTTTTGTTGCAACCACTCTTGTTGTTCCTGTTTTGTCTTTGCAGTTATGGAGTCAATACCGCCGCCCTGGTCAGGGGGGTGGACCTCCAGTTTAACTTTGCTGGTGTCTATGTGCATCGGATATACTAGCCCATCTGGTCCGTTGCGATTTTTCGCAATGAACATTCGACCCTTGTCTTCAGATTTATCTTCTACGGTGCGGGAGATACTACAAATCAAATCAGCGACAAAACATTTGTTAAAAGCTTCGCTGATTGATTCCATAGTAATAACCTCCGCATTCAACCCGGAACGGTTCGTCTGAGAAGCCGTCCAAACAGGAATATCGTATTTCTGAGCTAGTCCTCGCATCTCTTCGTAGATATCTCCGAGATTGTGGCGAAGCTCTTGTCTATAAGTAGTATTTTGTGGACGAAGAAGATCACCATAATCGACAATAACCATGTCCGGTTCATAGCTTTTTATTCTAAGTCGATCTAGATGATTTTCTAAGGTGTTGATAGTCGCCGATTTTGTTGGATACTCTTTGATTATAAGAGTGCCTTCAAACTTCTTAATCTCTTCTAAGACCTTATCTTTATAATTGTGAAGCTCCTGAAGGGGTATCCCAGTGAGACAGCTATCATATCGGTTTCCGACAGTTGTGTCTGCTAGCTCAAGAGTATAATGTACAACCGTTTTGCCCTGTTTTAGTGCCTGTGCGCCAATGTGAACGAGAGCCATTGATTTACCGGCTCCTGTTGGAGCAACAATAACCCCCAATTCCCTTTTTCCTAGCCCTCCACGGATTATGGAATCAATTTCTGTCCACCCCGTAGAAGCTGGGTTTCTAGACTTCACAACATACCTCTCCTCAAAGTCTTCGAAGTAGTCGTGCCCATAGTCAGTACAAGACCCTAGTTTCATCGCCTCGTTTATAACACTTTGGATTTCTTCAAAAGAGGAGGCTTGCAAGAGTCCCACAGACTTAAGGATGGCTTCTTTGAGTTTTTGCTTTTTGCAAAAGTCAAGAGCCTTTTCTTTGACGTATTTACTATCGTCGCCATTTATAGTGCCGGTATGAACACGGGAAAGATAATCTTTCACCTGATTTCGAATTACATCCGAGTGGTCCTCCATCTCGGTTCGAACAATGGATAATAAAATTTCAAACGTGGGATGAACCTCATATTGTTTCCTATAATCAAAGATTAGTCCAATAAATGCCTGGAGGTATTTCATCTCTAGGTGCTGGATATCCAAAACCTCGATCATCTGGTTGCAAAAAATTCTGTCCTGCAATATGCAAAACGCCAGTTTTTCCTGAAAGTTCTTTCCAAACTTAGAGAATGTAATTTTCTCTTCTTCGGGACGAGTCATATTTTAAGTGTCCATTTTATTTTGATTTTTAAAGTATGCTAACATCTGGTCCAGATTAAGTGAAGCAACTCCATCTTTCATAAGCATAACACGGATTTTAGTTTTGTTCACCGTTTTTCTAATATTTTCTACTGCCCAAGAAAGTTTTTTTCTCGACTGAGCAGAAATTATAGGAGTGTACAGTTGCATGATCTGATAGTTTGTCTCTATCAGGTCCCTACTCTCAGCGACCGAGGCGTATGCCTTAACTTGGGTTTTGTTTTCCTTGGCGTGAAACACAACATCCTTGACCGTATAATCCTTAGCCTCTTTTAGAAAGGGAAATCTTTTTGCGACGGTAGCTAACCCAACTCGTGGAACCCCGATCAAGTTGTCGGATTTGTCCCCAACTATAGACCTCGCCAACCCAAAGTTTTTTGGGTGAATACCAGACTCCTCAATGAGTCTTTTTTTGTTGATTATCTCTTTACTAGTTGGGCGAACTATAATGGTATCATCGTCACACAATTGATAGAAATCTTTATCGTTAGACAAGATTAGTTTCTGCCATCCGTCAAAATATTTTGCTTGAACAACCCAAGCGATTACATCGTCAGCCTCGGTTCCATCTGCCGATAGTTGTAAAACAGGCATTTGTTCCAAATAACTTATTAGGCGGAGTTGTTGTTGAATTTTGTTTTCTTGCTGCTCTTCTGGGGTTGTGTCATACTGACGGTTTAGTCTAGGCGGCTTACGCCCTAGTTTATAATTCTTGTTTATCTGGCGGCGGCGTTGTGATCCGTTTACGCCTTCCCAACAAACCACAACCATATCTGGGTTAGTCTCTCTGATGTTTTTTTGTAGGGTCTTCAAAAACCCGGTTACTCCACCAATGGGATTACCGTTAATATCCATTGTTGGGTCTACGACATAACAACGGATGAAATTGTTCATCCCGTCAATAATCAAAACTCTTTTCTTGTCTTGCGTCACTGTAGTTCTCCTGTGAATTCTAGTGTACCACTCCCATATTCGGTGGTAAAAACGGCTCGTTTGAGCCCGTACCTGTTAATAAGTTTCTGGCACATCTTACAAGGGCACGACATCCCTGGGTGTCCACTTCTGCCCAAGCGAGCAACATAAATGGTTGCTCCCCGCAATTGGTCTTTATTTTTTACCTTAGAAATTGCATCGAGTTCGGCATGAATGGTTTTCAATATCCGTTCACCGTTCTCGTAGAATATAGCATCAGGGTGCGTTTTGTTTCGATTCCTGCCTACTGCTAAAATCCTACCAGCTTTTGCAATAACAGCAACGTGTCGGTGTTGGATTTGATGACAATAATCTTCACTTTTTATTTTACGAAGAGCTAGGCGAAGATAGCGATTGTGGACTTTCGTCTTCGGCTCGCATTCCATAAAAACACCTATTTCCTACTTCTTCCCTATCTTACACTCATCTTCTAAAATGTCAAGAACTCTTTCTTTGAATTTCTTGTCCTCTAGAAGCTTTGAAAAGTCCTTACTTTGGAACTTTTTATCTTCGCCGTCAATACTGATTGTATACCAAGCACCGCTGCGAATACAACCAGGCGTACCAGCGATTGCCGTAAGCCAGGAACCCTCATCATCAATTCCAACTCGGTCGTTAGCAAGGTCAAATAGTACATCAAACTGACAACTCCTTGGTGATGGACCGAAGCGAGACTTCATCGTCTTGGCGCTGGTGTGGAAACCGATGACCTGCTTCTTCTCGTTAATAATTTGTCCGTTGGACTTTCCCTTGTGCTGGGTCAGCCAGATGCGGGTGGAGGCGTGGTAGGGCAGAGCCTTGCCACCTGGCTCAACTCGGTTGTCTCCGAACATCACACCGATGTTAGTCTTCAATTGGTTAGTGAAAACCATAGCGATCTGCTCTTTGCCGAGCGTCTCCGTTACTTTCCGCATACCCTTGGCTAGTGCCTTGGCTGTCAGACCGATACGGCTGTTGGGGTCATAGTCCCCTTCAACCTCGGCTTTGACTGGTGTGCCAGCCACGCTGTCCCAAACAATGCAGACCAATCGGTCAGGAGCTTTCTCACGGACAAGTCCAATAAGCCGCTCAATTGTTTCAAAGACCTCTTCAACAGTGCCGGGTTGGACATACATAAAGTTGTTCTTTGTGTCAAGCCCCAACTGCTCCATAAAATCTGGAGAGGCTGCGTTTTCTGTATCGATATATATTGCTAGTCCTCCCATCTTTTGTGTGTTCGCTAGAATCTGAGTGACAACAAGGCTCTTCCCGCTGGCAGACTCACCAGCAATCGTAGTAAGTTTGCCAACGGGAATTCCCCCATCCCGGCGATTAGAAATAATATAATCTAAAAGAGTTGACCCAGTTGAAATCCACGTCTTTACGTCTGTCGGGTTTTCTCCATGTAAATCATATGCAATATTTTCTTTAGCTGCCTTGTTTAACTCGCTGCGCAAATCATTTACAAGGGAGTTTGTAGCTCTTCTGACCATTTTATTCTCCAAGATGGAGAGGCACCTGTACCCCGTGCCTCCCTGCGGGTTTGGCGGTCAACTACGCCAATAGTTCATCAAATGCTGACTCGATGTCTGACACGTCTGTTGAGGATGTGTCAGTCTTCTTGCCTCCGTAGTGGACTTTCTCGTTCGTGTTATCGACTTCGCCACCACTAAGGGTTTGCTCAAGTAGCTTCTTTGCCTCTTCCTGAGTAGTTTCTGAAAAGACCTCTGAAAAGTCTGGCACCGTATTCATAAGTGTCTCAATCTCTTCTTCTGTCTTCGCCAGAGCACTAGTACGACGGTTGGGTCGTAGCTCGGTGGTCGCATACATTTGACCAGACTTCTTGCCGTAATCCAAACGAATATCAGTGCCGTTATGAATATCTGTCACATCGCCATACTCTGGATCTAGAACAATATTCAAAAGGCGCTCATAAGTCGTCTTACTGAAGCCCCAAATGCGAACACCCTTTTCTTCTTCTCCACGAACGACGACGGGAGCGAAGACACGCATCTTTGGAAAGAACTTGCGAGCCATTTCTTTTGACTCATCAGTACCCTCGTTCCAAAGCTGGTTGCCAAACTCGGCAATCGGATCGGTCTTGCCGAATGTCCGAGGGCTGATGAAAGTCACATTACTGTCTGCCCCAAGACGGTAGTGATATAAATAATCACGGAAAGGGTCTCCGTCAAGTGGGCAAACAATGCGAATAGTTTGCGAGCCCTCCTGCGGCTTCCAAAACCGATCATCAGAGCTATTGCCCTTGTTGTTGAGTTTTGCGTATTTGTTACGCATCTTATCAAGGTCGATTCCCATAATATCCTCCTATGTGAGTAGTTGACCTATTACTAATATACAGGATTATGGGAGAATGTAAAGTTTTTTTTTAGTCTGTGGAAATTTCCAAGACCTTTTCTAATTTCAGTGGGATACACTTTAGCGAGCCGCCAAAAGTCAAGAGGATAGAATTTTTATATGATTCCCAGTCTAATTGAAGGTGTTTCCCTTGCTTCCCTTCATACTGCTCATTGAGTGCCTTATTCAATCCATTTATGGTATAGAGGGTATTTGTTTTTTTCTTCCGGTGTACTCGTATTGTAAAGTATTTGAGCCCGACAGGGTTGCCTTTCTCAATTTTGGCGTTATATGTTACTATTCGGCGGTCTGGATCAGACTCATCTACGAAAATAAACATATATTTATTAGTTATCTCGTGTTTTTCCAGGACAGACTGAACGACTTCATCGACTACTGATTCGTCAGGACCCCGGACAAAAGTTGCTAACAAAACACCTCGATTACTACCGCTCAAAATAAATCCCCCAGATTTAGAAACTACCTTTTAGGTGGCTCCCTATAACTAGGTTGCTAAGTTATCATTCGTCCCTCCGGAAGATTGACAAATATCAGTGAAAGCTCGGACATATCCCTGGTGTTTCTCGGACTTAATAGCGTAAACGGAAAAACAGCACCGGGACTTCCCAAGGTTATCTTTGATCTGTTTTTTTATCTTCTTTAGAAAAATGCCGCTTTTTGTTTCCTTTATGGGTATGCCATAGCAATATTCTCGATCTTTTATGTTCTGGAGATCATAAAATAATACTTCTTCACCATCGTCAGATAAGAGCCCAAATGTTCCGATTCTTACTGCTGCTGGTAATTTATTTTTTGTCGATTTAACGGGGTCAGTGTGGTCAAAATAATTCAACATAGCGAAAGTGCCAACAACATTTTCGGCTACAGCCCTGTCATAATCACTCAACGAAACTTCGCCAATAACAGACTCCATAATTTCTAAATCAACCATCAGTAGCTTCTCCAACCACCCAGACCTGACAATATCCTGAAATGTTGCGGAGGAAAACTCAGCCCACTCCTTCTCCTTTTGATTTAGGAGGGTAGTATCGGGGGACAAATACAGAATGGAAACCTTTGCTCTTTTGAGTACTTCTAACATCCTCAAGGACGCACCAACGACTGGAGCACCCCCCTGCACCACAAACAGAGCTTCACAATTCTTTGTCACTGTCTTTAGATTTTTTCTTACACGAGAGACAGGGAAATTTTCCTCGTATTCTTGCATAGAGGAATAGTCACCAAGATCAGACTCATTGAAGTAATAAGTTTTGTATTCCGGATATTTATCAAAGGCAGCTATGACATCTTTAACTGCTTCGCCAACACCTATAATCTTATACAAAAGCCTTAGCCTCTTTCATCTCTGCAAAGTTCTTTCCAATTTTAGCCGTAACTAAAAAATTCCCGAACCTTGTGTCGCCCATCAGTGAGCCTATTTTATTAAATAGTTCCTTGTCTTCAGAAGAAAAATCAATAACAACTGCATCATGAACAATAAATGAAATTTTAGACCGGCGTCCCCTTAGAGCGTCCCGTATTTTTACTGCCTGCTCAAGAGCAACATCGGCTGCCGTAGATTGAATTAAGTAATTCAAAGCGTGGCGCTCGTCGGATTTGATATCCTTCCCGTATGGGGTTCTTATAAATTCCCCATCCCAATATCTATCCAAAAGGGTGGATTTGTCATAATGGCGACTTAGTTTTTCTTGGTATTTCTTTAACTTAGGAGAGTTACTGCCGTAAAGCCAGGCAAAAAACGCCTCCTTCGCCTTGGGACGGCTCATTTCATTAGAGAAAACATTCTCCACATTCCACCTGTGTACGTCTTTTTTGGGCTGCTCAAGCCCAAGCAATCCCAGGAGAACCCGAAGTTCAGCGCCGTTAAAGTCAAGCTCCAAAAAGAAATCATTATTCGGATTCAAAACAACCCTGTGTTCTTTTTTCAGTGTAAGAATCGGAAAAGTTGCTGGCCTAGTTGTTAGCCTACCTGTGATCGTCCCGAATTGATTATAAGAAACGTAAGGAGAGCAGTCGCTAACTTTCTTAATCAGGTTTTTTATTTCTGGTGTTGTTGGGAGCTTCTTTAGGGGGGCTGGGTCTATGTTAAGTCTCTGGTCTCTTATTTCTGTTAGTATTTTAGAAACAGCAAACAAGTGTTTATAATTCGGTGGCTTTGGGCAATTCTCGATGATATGGTCTGTAATTTTATTTTTCATCTCGCAGTATTCCCTCAAGAACCAAGCTGGAAGGAGGTCGAACAAACAATTCTGCTGAAGGCTTATCTTAGAAATAGCTAGCGACCGAACCAAAGCCGACCTCTGGGTTCTCAGTTGGTCCCATTCATCTCTTAGGTGCTCTGGGCACATCTCCGTTAGATTCTTGCCCAAAGCATATAGGTCGGCATAATCAACCCCACGGTACCCCTCCATAAAAGAGGAATATGACCAAGTGCGAGTTAGATCCTGCGGAAAATCTTCAAAATCAAATAACAAATTTCCGTTATGATATATTCCCACACACTCACCCTTATCGTCAAGCGTTTGAAAAAGCAAGGCTGCCCCCTAATAGCTGTTTATCTGCTATATTAGTTTACCACAGATTTGGAATATATGTTAGTATTTTTTTTCTGCCGACAAAATATGAGTATGCAAATAATAAAGAGCGTCATAAAACCCGTGAGTATCCAGAATGTCGTACACAAGACGCAAATCTTCTATCTGGGAGTTGGGAGGCGCTGTTCTGTTCATTTCTAGCGACCTTAGTAAAAAGTAGGTCTTTAGGTGCCAGCGGGCGGCATAAGTGCCGGTTGTTCCAAATTGTTGATCGAAATCCTCTTTTTTGCGCTCAAGAGCAGTCGAACTAGTGCAGCCCGAATTAACTTTGTAGTCAAAGACATATGGGTTTGCCGATCTAAAGGTCTCATACATATCGAAAAGGTAAACCTTTAAATTATCAATATCATCCCTGTAAGAATAATAGTAGTATACCCGCTCAAGAAAGAAATCGTTTGGATCTATATATGCGGACATCCTCTTCCTCATCGCCGGGGAAGAAACATCCGCAACGAGCCTCCAGGGGATGTTCTTATCTATCATAAATCCGTGCTTTTTGGCGATATCTAAGAAGAAGGAAAAGTTATTGTCTTCGTAATACTTTTCTGCTTTATAGAAATCTTCAGAATATAATTCCTCTCCCACTTCCACCACCAAGCCAGAACACTGAATTGGGCAAAATTTACTTTGAATGAAACCGCTTTTTGTGATCGGAACAGACCCTGCAATATGGCGGAATAGCGGGGAGATTGTTTTTAAGAAGCCCCGGAGATCGCTGACTTGTATATTCTTTTTCTTGAGGGCAAGGTATTCGTCTGAAAGAGACGGAAACAAAATATTTTTAAAGTGCTTGTCATATTCAACATTTACATCCGAGTATCCCCTGTATGCCAGTAGGTTTGCCCAAGGAGAATCTGTAACTACCCTCCCTTTGTTCGCATAATCACGCATAGCCAACACTAGATCTTCCCAGGCGTCTGCCACAAAGTCCAAAAGAAACACTGTCTTGTTATCTTTGGCGTATTTTACTTGACGCAAGCGGTCATTCCTAGGAAAAATAGAATCAGAAGTGGGGGTTATTCTACCATATAAACGGTCACTTCCCCAAAAATCAATTGAATCTCCATCTTTATTGTCGGCATATGAAGAATATAATATTCGTCCTGCGTGCGTCACCCTAGAAGGTGTCTGGTTTGAGGTGCGGAACAAGGGGCGTTGTTTTTTGACCTGTGTCATTTTTTGCCTCCTGCTGGTGGCGGACCTGGAAAGTTCATCCACCTGCAATCCAGAGATGTTTCAAACCCGCCTGAAGTTATTTTGTTTGATATCTTCGTAACCATATAGTATCCGCCTAGCATAAGCTCTCTTGCTACAGTTTTTCCCATAGCAAATTCAGCATTTAAATAAATTGTTTGACCCGTCCGAAACAGGTTGTTTCCAGCCATTGTGATAGAGCAATCTTGTGGTAACGCCAGGACACCCAATTGCCCACCGCCGTTTGCCGCATTCACTATGTTTTGAGTCTGTAAATGTTGGCTTGTTTGTTGTGAAAAGGAAACACTCTTGACTAGCCCAATGTCAGAACCCAAAGTGAGATGATATACCCCTTTTCTTGAGTCTTCGTTGAAATTGCCCGTGCCCTTCTTCTTTTCTTGGCTATAAATTATAAGGTATTCATGAGCATCAGGACTGTTAACTAAAGAATTCCAATCTCTGTTTCTTAGTTTTTTAAATATACCATCACTCTCTCCAAAAACATACCCCTTTGGAATGTCAACACTGGTTGTTAAAATTGTGCTATCAAAACTTGTACCACCGTCCTTGTTGGCACCACAAGAGTTAAAAGACGGCTCAAGCACATACCGAAGTAAATCCTCCACAAAAATCCTCATAGCATATACTGTTTTCTGTGGTTTAATAATCCGATCTAAAAAGAATGACTGGAAAGTGTTCAAAGATATGGGTATGTCTGCAATATTTACATACTTCCACTTACTTTGGTTTAGCTCTTTAAGGGCAGGCACAGCCACCGTACCCAATATCATCTTTTGAGACTCGGAGACCCCAGCCTGGGATAATACGTCGAACATAATATTCAAGAGATCGCCGAAGAATACAAACCTAATTTTAACTTTCCCATCCGAGCTTGGCTTAGATTGCAAGGGATTGAGTTTCTGACTCACCCTAACCGCACTGCTGGCTTCTTTTCTCTTTTCTCCTTTCTCGGCATTTATAACCGTGCCAATAGCACTGAGGGCGGAATCGACTTGCGTCTTCGCTTTATCATACTTAAGAGCAGAAGATGAACCTCTCCTGTCTACAATTGTGCCAGGAGCCTGTGCTACAAATTTATCCCCACGCTTAACCCGCCCAAGATAAGTTTCAGGAACATTGACTATTTTCACCCTGCTTTCCGCTGCTTTATTACCCCCCGTTAACTTATTTAGATAAAATTCATACTTGCCCTTTCGTGCAGTGTCGTTTATGGAAGCCAGCGCCTTTCGGGTATAGGAGATTTGTTTTTTTATTTCTTCTGATTTTGTGCTTCCAACGTTTGTTGTGCTCTCTTTTTCCAGTTGAATCCTAAGCTCTATCTCAAGAAGCTGCAAATCCATCTTGATTAAACCTTCTTTGACCGAAAGCTGGGGGACGAGGACTGTGTTTTCTGGGGGCTCATACTGGTACATTCCGAGAGTGAAAAAGGCGGCGGCACCTGTCTTTACAGCCGAACCTGTGCTATCATCCATCACTTTTTGTGTCGCATGGGGGTCTGATAACCTTTTCGTTAGCTCTGTGCCTTCCCCGTAAGCCTTCGTTATAGCGGCTTTAGATAAATTCTTTATGGAATTTTCATCTAAATTCTTAGTGTAAATTTTTGCCATCCGCCCCAACAATTCAGCTTCGGGAAACACATTAGAGGCTGGGCCAGAAAAAGCAGCCTCAATAGAAGCGGCATAATCGATGCTAAGTGTAGCTTCGCCGTTTTCTCCAAACGATAATTTATAGTTTGTCATTGACAACAGAAGGACAATTTGGTTTGATTTTACAGATTGATAAAATTTCTTATCCTGTAGTGGAATTACACCCTCGTTGTCGTATGATGGGATTGCCCAACCAACAATTGCCTTAAGACGATTAGTACTGGGGGACATCATATCCTGCACATTTTTCCCTTGTTTCTTAGCTTTTTTTATTGCCCTCGCTCTTACTTCCACCCGATCCCTTTCCGATTTAAGTGCAGCTTTTCTTTTTTCCAAAAAAGCTAGCTTACTCTCTGCACCGGGAGGGGGCTTGTCACCGGGGGTGGATGGGGATATAAGAGAAACATACGGACCCTCAGCCAAATCCCTAATCGACGAAAACTTAATCTCCAGATTTGCCATAAAACTTACCACGCCAGGATGCTTATTGTCTAGAGAGAAAGAGAACTGGCTTACCCCCGCACCACGACCCTTGCCTGATTGTTTAAAAATCACGCCTTCGGGAGATCCATCACTTCCGTCATATTTATCGAGCGTGCCTGGAGGAGAATAATATTCACTGAAATAAACAAGACTATCTTTTCTGTCCGGATCTTCAGAGGGAATATATAATCTAAGTTGGGGGACTAAGTAAGCTAACTGTGCCGGGCGGGCCAACAAGAACTGCTCTGCCATGGCTCCTCTGTTTAGGAGACTAACTACATCAGCCGGGGGGACCGAGGCGTCCGCCATAATTATGTTATCTTTCTTTTTTGTTTGTGCTGCACCGTTGGCACCCTTGCCGGACTCGACAAGACGATCCATATTATCAATTAAAAAACACTGCTCGTTTATGCGTGCAGCATTAGCAGCGGCAGCCTCGTCTTCAATGATATCATTGTCATTTTTGGACATCTTATCCCCTAAACGTACTTAAGATTATTTCCAGAGGTTTTGGGACAAGAACTTTATCGCCAAAGGAATAGTGGCTATCTGTAGGCTTTTGATTGAACCAGGCAATAACCCACCACAAACGAGAGTCAGAATAATGCTTGTGAGCTAATTTAAACAATTTAGACCCTCTTTTCCAAGTTTCTGTCTCAATCGAAAGAGTTTGTATCTCTTCTGGTGTCGGGTACCTCAAAGTTGGGGTTTCAAATTGATAAAGTCTCTTTACACCCTTGTCCGCAAGAACCTCTTTTTGATACCCCGGATCTTCATTGAAAAAGGTGCCACGGATGTCCATCCTAGAAGCCATTTTTTTGCCCCCCTAACTATTAAATGCTTGACTACCGGGATTCATTGCTCCACCGGCTGCAAGGGTTTGGTTGTTTCTAGCTTCTTGAACTTGAGAGGGGGCATTTTTTTTGTCCTGGCTCTCGACAGATGCCTTGGGTTCTGTCCCGTCTTGGACGCCATAAGGAAAGCCGCCTGAGCCGCCCCTAAACTTCTTATTGCTCCACCCAAGGTCGTGCTCATGGAGGACAGTTAGGTCCATCGACAGCGCAAAAACTTTGGGATACATCATAGCCCCCTCGACGTGAAAGCCGGCTGCTAGATCAGGAGCAGTATTAAATCCCCCAACATATCCCAGAAGACCGCCGCCGTTGTCCGCATTCATAATAAGATTCGCAAATTTAACCCTAAGCAGAGGAGGGGATTTAATTGTTGTAGCACCAAGTCCGCCAGCCTCGAATTCGGGATATAAAAACTTTTCTAAAAGTCCAAGTTTTTTAAAGTTATGTTTTGCTTCTTCTGTGCTAAAAGATGGAACCTCCCACCCCAAAGAAAGGGATCGGCGGGTACTTTGGTATACTGGCATCGTATCCATCCTGCCATAAGCTTCTGTTGTGCCCCAAGAGGCAGTGTACTTGTCGTCGAAAGATGTTATAAATGCAGCGAACACTAGTGTTTTTCCGGTCGGGACGTGGGTAATTTCTAAATCAAGCCCTTTCCCCATCAGAGATTGGACACCTGGGTCTGAGACTAGAACTTCGCCTGTTCCTCTTTTATTTGTAGAACCCTGTCTCTCTTGGGGGGTCATCCCCTCGCTATTAGGTTTGCCATCTGATGACAAGATGTTGTCTAATAAAAAGCCATTTGGATCTCTTGCCTTACTCATTTCTTTCTCTCCTAACTAAACGCCGAAAAAACATCTAACTTTTTATTAATAACATCTAGAACAGCCTCGCCCAATTCTCTCTCGTTCAATATGAGCTTTATAATAGGCGGCTTCTCTTCTCCGGCTGCCTTTGTCGTAGAGGCACTCTTTTCGGCAGACTGTAATTTATTATTTGGTATGACTTCAGCGCCCTTCGGCAGGTTGACCATTTCTGGACCTTTTTCGCCAACCAGGGCTGTCCCTCCTTTAAAATTAGGTGTTCCTTCTGCTAGCGCCGGGGTTTCTTCAGCAGCCGGCTCGGAACAAAGAACTCCCGAAACCGAGTTGCGAACCACCTCTGCCCCATTGACTACCTTTGAAATTAGCCAGTCAAATTTGGCAGCTATTCCGTCCCACATATCTCCGAAGAACGAACCTATCTCACCCATATTCTCCCACAACAAATATAACGCTGCGACCAATGCAGTGACGCCTACGATCACCAACCCAATGGGGTTGGCTAGGAGAGCGGCATTGAAGAGCCAGGTTGCGGCGGTGGCAATGCCGGCGACGAGATTATACGCCCCTACGGCGGCGGTCATCGCCCACTGGGCGACCGTGGTGGCTGCTATTTGAATTTTATTTACGACCCAGGCAGCATTTTGATATGCGTTAACGGCTATCCACTTTACAATACCAGCGACAAGCTTAACTTGTGCCCAGATGAACCCCCAAGTCGCTGCGGCAGCCTGGTAAAGAACCGGCACTAAAGCGGCACCAATAACAGTAGCAAGAGAATATACAACTGCTTTCTTCTCCGCCAACCACTGTACCAAGTCCCCAACGGCACTGATTACCGGGCTTATAAAGTCTAAAAGGTCTGCCAGAATTGATATCACAGGCGTGAAGAATGCCGCTAGTTGTTTGCCAACTGCCGATAATTTCTCTCCAAATGTCATCGTCATTTCCATAAGCTCATCAAAATCTTTGTCTGTTTCGGACACCTCTTCTTTGGGGGCAAGGAATTTTTGAAGTTCAGGCAGTTTCATGCCCATTGCGTCAGCAGCAGCCATTTTCTCAAATTTCGACATAGAAGAAAGGTCTTTTCCTGTTGCCAAGAAAGCATCTCGTAACATCTCCACTTGTTTGGCTGGGTCTTCCTCTTGCATAAGAGACATGGCATCAAGGTTTGTGCCCATCTGAGCGTTTAACTTTCCAACTGCGCTGGCTGCGCCCTCGAACGTGTCAAACTTGCTTGCTATAGCTAGCAACTCGGACATTTCAACGCCTGTTGCTTTTGCTGTCTTGGCAAGGTTCTTGAAAACGTCGCCGGCATTGTCTCCAAATTTGGCTAAATCGCCAGACATAGTTCCAAATGCCTTCACCAGTCCTTTCCCAGACATTCCTATTTCATGACCTAGTTCGACTAAATCCTTTTGATATCCTACTGCCTCTTCCGCAGACTTGCCAAGACTGTTCATCAGGAAATCATTAGCTTTGGCAGATACTTCGGCATCAATCCCAAACTGTTTAAGTGCCAAGGACCCGTCTATTAGTGTTTTTTGACTGGCTCCTGAAATCTGGGTGAAATTCATCATGTTGCCAGACAAAGAGGCTATGGCACCAGAAACAGCTTTTTGATCTTTGCCAAATCTGGCTGCCGTAGAAACGGAGTCAGTTAGTTGCTGGTTAAACTGCCCAAAAAGCCCAGTATTTTGACCAAGTACTTTTCTTGTATCTTGGAGCGCAATTACTTGCTTCTTGATTGCCTCTACGGCTTGGTTGGCATAGCCGAGGAACTGTAATTCAAGCTCGGCGGCTTCTTCTATTTCTTCGTTAGCTTGACGTTCGCTTTCAGCTAGCTGCTCTTGGGCAGCAATCCTTTGTTCCATAAGACGAAGCTGGTCTTCGGAAATCCCGGCAGCAATTCTCGCCTGTTCGTTTTGTTCTTCAATACTTCGGGCTAAACGCTCATTACCAGCAAGGCGAGCAGCCTGGGCTTCGGCTTCTGCCTTTGCCCTGTCTTTATAAGCTTGGGTTAAAGCCTCAACTTCTTCCGTCGTCTGTCCTTGAGCTATAGCCGCAGCTAGAGCGGGGTCGGGACCGCCGCCTTCGTCTTCCGGATAATAAAATACTCTAGGATAATAAGCCATCTAAAAAATGCCTACTTCAGTGGCCAATTGATGCCGACTTCTTTTTCGAACCGTTTTATGGCAACATCGAGCTTGTGTCGGGACTTGTAAGTCATTGGGCTATCTAGCCCGTATTTCTTAATAGCATCCAAATATCTTTTTTCGTGAACCAGTGCATTGCTGAACCTCATTACTTGAATTTTGTCACCTCTAACTCTCACTGGAACCTTTGCCCCTTTGAACATCTTTTCTAGAAGATACTGAATCCACGCCCCAAAGACGTTCATCATATTTTCATTTATTGTTCCATCTTTTGTTGAGTTGAAATCAAATACAAAATCATTAAAATCTTGTTCGGTCATTTTGTGCCCTCCGGGGTTGCATCGTTCTTAAGTAAATAGTCAAACAAGGCAAATATAAAGAAAAGGGAGCGGAGCCCCCTTTTCAGTATTTTTTATTAGATCTTGACTTAGCTCTTTGGCTAGCCACCTTCTGTTGCTCGCCCTCTTTTTTAATTTGGTCTGCGAGCTTTTTAAGGAACCACCTTCTGAGCTTGACTGGCAAATTGTATGCTTCGAAGAAGCTCCACCCACCATAGTATTTTAATTGGAAAAACTGCTCATAAACGTGGTTAATATATTCAGGTGTCAGGCCAAAAAAAGTTAGTTCCAAGAGGCACCGCCTGGGCCTCAGCCGTGTAATCGCAAGAATCACACTCAAATGCGTGTTCCAGGGTTACGTTTGGCATAACTTTTGAGTATACTTCTCTAATATAGCGGGAGTCTCTAGCCGGCATATTATCCACAAACCCGTTAGTGTAAACTGTCTGATCGTTGCCGTTGACAGAAACAATGCTCTGCCTAAGTTGGTTGGTCAGTGAGGCAGATGGTAATTTATGCTTTCGGCGCTGCTCTTGCATTCTCGTAAGGCGGCGTTCATCTTCCCCGGTCATCAAGCGGCACTCAACGATTGCCTTTGTGGCAGGCGCTGTTAAAGTAAAAGTATTTGATGTTGTAAACTCTACCCCATCAGGCATTTCAGACTCTTCAAACTTCTTTACTTTTTCGATGTCAAAAGAGGAGTCAACGGAGGAGCCACAACTTGGGCACTGAACTTTTACACTATACTCTTCACCATAACCAGTTACCCGGATAGCAATGAGGACGGCGTTTTTGTCTCCAATGAGGAGGTCTTTAGCTTTCACAGTCTTGTTGACAATAACGCTATCGATCAAACGGTCTAAGACGATGCCCTTTTTTAAGAGAGCACGGGAAGTTAATATATCTTCCTCTTTTGCCGTCATAAAGCGAATTTCAAGAGTGTCTTCGCCGTCAAGTGGATGCCCAGGTGGGTAAAACTTTCCCTGGGAAGGTAATTCTACAAATTCTGTAGGTGTAGACCAAGACATTTCAGCCCCAGCCATAATTGGAGCAGCAGAATCAGCCTGTATTGGCTCATTCTGCTCTTCCAATGAATTTGGATTAGTTCGATTGCTATTTCTAGCCATATTTATAACCTTTCAACTATGTTTTTTAACTATAGTCTATTTTTTTAGCTTTGTTAAGCTTTTTTTAGTTCCCGCCCATGCCAGCGACTGGCTGACCGTGGACACTTAGCTCCGCCCAATCAAATTTGATAGTAACGCTGATCTCTGTGGCTTCATCGGAAGTATAGTCGAGTGTGTCGCCGAAGCTAACGCTGCTAATCCAAGCGTTCTTTAGAGACCATTCTTCTACTGCTTTACCTTCTGCATCAATCTGGGCAATTGTCACTCCCCCGCCCAAAGCGGCTAGGGCCTTGGCTTTGCTGGTTGTAACAAAAGCGTTTGGTTGATCAGGATACTGATATCCCGAAGCCCGGACGGTATCAAGCAGAGTCTTGGCCAAGTCAGGTGCTAGTGGGTCAGCTAATGTAGCTGTAATCTCACCATTCCAAGTCACTCTCCCTGGATACTTAAACGTATGATTGAGGAAGGTATGCTCGATCTGAGCGATTTCCATACTTGGCTTAGTGACAGTTTTGACTACCCAAACCGGGATACCTCCCAAATAAAGGAAGAACCTATACCCTCTTTTTGGGTCAGAGGCTGCGTCGCCCCAGAAAATGCCTTCACCTTGATTTGCCATCTTTTTTATTTTCTCCTGTTATAAGTAGTTCTTCTCAGAAACTTTAGTCGTCAAAAGACGCCCCCGTATTGGTGATTACAAAATCAATAGCAAAGAACTCAACGGAGCGGGTTGGCTTCAAGAGAATCTTAGCATACATAATATTTCGGTCAATCAAGTCTGGGGTTGTCGTGGATTCATCCAAGACGAGGCGGAAGTCCGATAAACCGAAACGTGATTTAACACTCCGGAGTATTGGTTCTGCTTGTCCCTTGAATCGATTCCAAGTAGATTGTGTATTTTGATCAAAGAGCATCCGACTTGCGATGAAGCTAATCTCTCGTTTGAGAAATACCATCAGACGGCGAACATTAACTCTATCAAGGGCAGAAGGTGTCACTTGGAGCGTCTTCTGTCCAAAGATCACAATACCCTCAGCAGGGAACTGTGCGATGGGGTTAATGTTTGCTTCATAAAGCTTGTCTCGTTCATCGGAACTTAGGCGGCGAGAAACATCCAATACTGGAACGCCACCTGCACCCTCCGTCAATCCGCCTCGACTAAACCCAGCCGGGGCGAACCAAGGAGCTTTGACCCTATCGTTATATGAATATGCTCCCAAGGCAGCAACACTAGGTGGTGCCCACAAACTCTGGTTGGTAAGTGTATCGGATATCCGTACCCAAGGATAGTAACAAGCGCCATAACTACTGTTGATGCCCCTGTCTCTCAAGCTGTTCACGCAACTGTCGAGAGTTGCGGCGCTGCGAGTTGCAAGAGAAGCCGAGTTTTCTGTAGACGCCGTGAAAACGTTTTCGAGATCAATAATCGCCATTGCATCTCCTCGATCCTCACAAACATCCAGCAACTTTTGTGTTACTGTTGTGTTTGTAATACCAGGCGCTGCTAGGAGACTATATTGAGCCGTCTCCGGATCACGGACAATATCCACCGCTCGAACGAGAGAGTGAAGTGCATAATCTGCTGTTTCAGATGCTCCAAGTCCAGAGTTCCGGAAAGGTTCACGCTCTGTGATATCAAGACCATCGAAGCCGCCGTGGAAACAGGTCGTGAACCTAGCAAACCCAGCATTGATAACGTCTTGCCACACAGCATCACCTGCTGTACCTACAGCATCGGCTGAAGTAGCTGGTGCTTGTTTACCTGCTGTGAAGGAAAGAGCGCCGGCTCTAGATCCCCTAGCCCAAACCGCAACATCTGGCTTGGCAGCTATTGGTTTCACATCATCCAGAGAAAAGACATAAGGAACAACATAAGGCTTGCTTCCTTCTAGCGTCCAGTCTGCATTGGATGCGGCACCACCAAAGGTAGTCAAAGCCTGGGTCACATCAATAGCACCTTCGGGTGCGAGGTCGTCGTTGCCAGCCCCTCGTGCTACGGCACGCAAACAATCTTTGACGGCGTGATTAAATTTGGCGTCACTTGTGGATCTACCAGTATACATCCCGAAGAACGCCTTGTTGGGCGCTAGACCGGCTCCCTGAGAAGACGATGCAACCAAAGGAACCTCTGGGAATCTAATGTTGCAATTGTATGCTACTAAATTTGTGTATAGGATATGAGTGTCCGTTGAGCCGTGACCTTGATAAGTGCTGAAGCTGGTGTTTCCGCCACCATCTACCATCGAATAAGCGCCGGCATTGTTAGCGGGAGTGGAGGTAGCATCGCCGTAAACATTGAGCCCATCCTCTTGGTACTTGATACAAACATCTCTATATTTGATGTGCCCGAAGAATCCAAATGGGAGATAGGCGGGATCAACTGTGCCCCTGTCCACATCTTCATTCATGACCACTCTGATCATCTCAGACTTGTTGAGGTAATTGCCGTAATAGCGAAGCCTCTTTTCTTTGCTGTCATATTCGGAATACTTATCACCAACCTGGCGGGCGACATAGTTCGGAGAAGCGGGGTTTAGATTACAGTTACTAAACCTCTCTAGGACAACCTGTGAGGAATCAGTGTCATCAATGCGACGAACTAATACTGTAAATGACCCATAGGGGTCGAAATCATTTGAAGCAGCCTTGATATCAACAATCGAAATCTTGACACTGTTCTGCAATTGCTCTCCGGCATCTTGAGCCTCAAATCGAAACAACTTTTGTTGACTCTCTGGCTTGTACTGAACATGATTCGATGTAAGATCCTGCCCAATGAACCAGCCCGTGGATGATTTTCTTGCGCCATATTTTCTGTCATTGTGTTCAGTAGTGGCACCTGCATTGTTTTGCATTGGCATCATTGCACCAAAAAGTTTGGTACCATCGTAATCCGTTGCAGCGCCGCCTGCCGTGCTGGTTCGCAGGAATCCTGATTTGTGTCCGTCAAGATGATGCTCGAATGTTTCCCCAAGGAAGAAGTTTCTCTCGTCGGACGTGGCTGCTTTGGCATTGGTTGCGCCCGGCAGCAAAGTTGGGTTGGTGTTGAACACCTTTCGGATAAACTTGTCGCTTGTCCTATCGAAGTTAAAACGATATGTGCTCGCCGTTGCTGTTTTTGTAGTTCCGGACTTAGCGAAAGAGACAACAAAGTCTCCATTATCTTGTGACTGAAGTAATTCACACCCTTTTACTTCGGGGTTGCCGTCAGTGTTGGACCCAGAAAGAGTGATTGACCCAGTTGCTACATAGAAAACAGCGGCAAGTGTTCCAGATAGTTCTGGTGCGGCACCGACTGTGCCAGATGGCCATACAAACAATCCATAAGCTCCGCCGGCTTCCTCGGTATCGTTAATAGCACCAACCTTGTATCCTGCTGCGCCGGAAGCGCCGTCTACTACATCTGGGTGTTGTTCACCCAAAAGGCGAACCATTGTGACCGTTGGATTATTCTTCAACCATGCCTGGGCGGCGTATGCTGCATAAGTTGGACCTACACGGTTCCCCTCTCTCCAGACATCATCCGCTGTTCCGCCGGCAACCGGCTCACCGAACACAGAAACAAATTCAGAAAAAGAGCTAACCGTAACGGGCTTCATACCCGGACCTTTTCTCGTGCGACCAATCAGAAGTGGACCAACAGGTGCCGCCTCCGCAGGTAATTGGGAATTATCGATTTCATCGACAAAAACACCTGGGGATATAAACTTAAACTTCTTATCAGACATTTATGGGTTTCTCCTCTTTAAAGCCTATTGCTCAGATAAACTCTTTTTCTCTTGTGAGTTTATTCTTAATAAATAGTATGTCTTGCGGGCAAACGCCTTAGCATTTATGGAACTAACTTATTCTTCTTATCGACAACTCGGAAAACATTTGGGTCATTCCCGGTTTGCTCTTTCATATAAAAATCTAATTCATCTTGAAGCATAACTCGCTCTCTTTGAAATTTCACTTCAGCGGCGCTTTCTCGAATAACAACGAAAGGTTGTTCTTGATTTTTATCTTCTCCTATGATATACCCTAAAACCTTAATTGTTAAGCTAGTTGAGAATTTTCTTTCGTCCTCCCCCAAAGAGGCTGCATTATTATCTTGGGAAAGGTCGGGCTGGATGAACGCCTCGTACTTGTTTCCTTCGTGTTGTGCTCGAAAGGCATTGTGGGCTCCCGTCCGAGCAAGGAAAGGGGAGACGATTTCGTTCATCTGCTGTACATATTCCGTTGTGACCGTCACGGAGTAACTAACATCAACGTAAATTGGCTGTGGAATAGAGATAGTTTCGTATACTATCTTTGTGGACTCTACCGGAAAAGTTTGGCGGTCAGCGTCGGTCTTAGAAGAAGAGCGCCTAATTGAATCAGCGTTGGCTCGATCCCTCGTCTTTTCTTGCTGGACACGGCGAGCGACCTGTATAGAAGCGCCCTTCTCGTCAGCGGTGGGCATCATAGACGCTGCGTATATTCCTCTTGTGCCTGGATCTTTAGTAACGGATGAACGTTCGACGGCGATCATTGGATAAATTAGTGTTGTCTGCTTGTCTCTGAGATTTACATTGTCTTTGATCATATGTGCTCTCTCTTGTGTTGAAAATAACACCGGCACCTTCTTGAACCCCTTGTTCGTGTCACAATGAATGTTCATAGAATCATTAATATAATTAAAAACTGCGTGATCGATCATCTCAAGCGTGGATGGGTTGATCGGGAACGATGTTTTAGTAATTTCATTTGTTTTTGTTTTACGAGGCATCGAATAAGCCCTCCCTAGCCTTCCTGCAAGTAGCAACAATTTCAATATCCTTGTTGTCTTGTCCAAAAAGCTTTCTAGGCTGACTTAATTTGACAATCTCAAAATATTGTTTTTCGTAAAAGACGAAATCCCCAATACGAGCGTGTAGATCCTGATCCTCTGTTAATCTTCTTTTGTGAAAGTGTACAGATATGTTTGCGACCCGATCAATCCCATATTTATCACTACTCTGGTTAGATCCCTGCCATTCCACCAAGGCATATATTCGAAGAGGAGGCAAATAGGTCTTCTCTATAGCCTCTCCGTAGAGGGGGTGGAAGTTTGTGCGCTCGATATCAACCGGGTAATAAAGAATTTGTTGACCCACCATTTTTTCGATGATTTCGTCACTAACTTGTTTAACAAAATCTCTTTCTTTTTTGCCGACAAATAACGGGGGTGGGGGTGCGTCTGGTTGTGACCATTTGTTATCATTAGCCATCTATATTATCCCGTGTAAATACCGTGAGGAACTCGTTTAAGAACCTCTTCGGTTGATGCCTGCATCTGTTGATCTCCTTCCGCCAACTTGCCGTATGTAAGCTCATCAAACACGGACTTTAATTCTTCCCTTAGTTTTTCCTGTTCAGCCTGTCCTTCGCTAAGAAGTGCTGAACCATTCAAAGTTACATCATTGCCAGGAATAGGAACCGCTCCAAGTTTTGACCTTACTTGTCCCAGTGTTTCTTTACAGAGTGCCAGGCAGAATCTCCTAATCCAGTGCTTCCCTATAGAATTAATATTTTGATATGGTATATTTGGAAATGGGAGAGAATTCATATTATTGATGCCGTCGGCACCATACTTCCGATCAGCCTCCTCTTCATATGATTCATTAGAGAGGCGAAAGTCAACCCACATCTTCTCTGGGTGTAATGTTCTTGGTATAGGAAATAACCGTAAGCGATTATTTTTTAGCTCATAAGAATAGTGTGAGCCTCTAACTTTCAGTGCATTTTCATATGCTGAGGCATATAATTCCTGCTGCCAAACGGGGGCTACCTCAAAAGTACTGTCTGCGCCATATTGCCCCCAGGTATTAAATTTACTAGAGGAAGAGGAAACCCCACCACCATAAAATCTCCAAGATGAGTTCGGATTTTTATAATACACTTTCTCTATGAGGATTTTGCTATTATCAACAAGTGATGAGAAGTCAATAGGAGTCGTTTTTGCAGCGATGATTGACTGAAGATCATAATCTTGTGTATCAACAGTTATATCAAAAGATGCGGAATATACTCTTTCGTGACCGCCCATTTTTGCCTGCGAGCCGACCGAACTAGCAACGTGAGCCGAGTATGCCAAAGTAAATCGTGGGAATTTTAAGTTTGGTTTGATTGAAGTGTCACTGCGATATGATGTAAACTCTCCGTCTTCATCGAATGAGCCAGTAGCGCCGCCCAACATATCAGAAAGCACGTTTTTTGCCTGGTGTGTGTTGAGCAAATAAGAATACTCAAGGCAAGCCTCTTCATATGCCTTGTAAACATTTGCTGTCTCTATTTCTATATCTAAAATATTTCCACCAAGTTTTCCGTAAACATACGATACTTGATCTGCCGCCCCACTATAAAAGGCGTCAGTGGAGTATATTCCATAAGCCAAAGAGGAAGAAACATCGCTAGGGTCTCCAGCGGAAGGTAAGACTTTGCTATTTGTCGTGCTTATTGGATTCAAGTCTGTTGGCATATTTCTTTGTCTCCCCAAAGTAGTTAGGAGTAACCTTACTAAATAGGTTCTTCTTCCTCTTAGTTCCCGACCTTAGACAAAAAGAAACCCCGCCACAAGGACGGGGTTCCTCTTAGCCCTAAGCTAAGACCTTATAAGCTATTAGCCCATCAAGTCTTGGACAAGAACCAGTCCGTACATATCGGGACGAACCATCTTCTTAGCATAACGAGTCATCACGCCCTTGCGGGGAGTGAAGTCGTCTGCTGCGAGGACAGTAGGTGTCATCTGTAGCGGTACATAGGGAGCGTAAACATATCCGCTCTCTAGGAAGCTACTACCCTTCCGACCAACTAGTACAACGCCACGCAAGAAGTTGGGATCTACGAAAATCTCCATCTTGTTGCTAATGGAACCGGACTTTACCGCACCCCAAGATCCCTTGTCTCCATCGTGATCAACAGAAGCACGGAAGCCGCTGGTCATCTCTAGGATAGCTGCCACCTCTGGAGAACAAACCAAGAAGTTTGCGCCGCCACGAAGCGTCTTGCGGTGGATCTGAGCACTGATGTCGTTGACGGTTTCGAGAAGAGTCTCGTACCACTCACTAACAGTACCAGTGAAGTCGCCACCCAAAAGGTTAGCAGCCGAATCAATACCGCTGCTAGACCAATCTTCGATTGCAGCACCAGTGGATCGGTTCACGAACTTACCAGGGCGACGTGACCAACTATAGGTTGCAGCAGTGGCACCCTCAACAAGATCCCGAAGAATCTCCTGATCGATTTCAAGAGCGATCATCTCAGAAAGAACGCTTGTAAGCTCGACTTCGGCGTCAAGGTTATGATAAGCGTTAAGATCCTGAGCCAACTCAGGTGTCCAAGTTGCCTTAAGCTTCTTGGTCTGCGCCGTAACTGCCACGGAATCAACCTTAATATCGATTTCGTTTCCAGCTTCGTCTTCTAGAGGCCAACCTGGGGGAGTGTCGTCAGCCATAACGGCACCGTAGGCACCACCAGCTTTAAAACTATCTGCTACAGGGTAGCGGATATTGACCTGATTACGGCTGCCGTTGATCGAACCCGTGCCGAGTTCGGCGGCGGTGCGAGAGGCGAACACTAGGTGAAGATTGCTACCACTGATGTGAGTCAGGCGGCGAACCAACAATTCTGGCTCGTCGGTTTGGTCGGCTTGTGCGGTACCGAGATAAGAGTTAGCAGAACCATCTTCAACCTCAACAGCAGCAAGCTGATTGGTGTTGAGGTCAGGCAGCCCGGTGAGGGCGACTGAAAGAATTCTGAAACTATAGTCACCAGCAGCAATGTCAGCGTCATACTTGATGAGCTTTTTGTGAGCGGCGTCTGCGGCGGAATACGCCAGGGTGGCTGATGGGGTGACCAATGCCACCTCTTGGTTTGTTACACTGTGCATTGCGTGAGCATAGCCACCACCCAGGTTGCGGAAGCCCTCGTCGCCGGGAGCGCCGCTGGCGTCTGCTACCAAAGGAACACCTTCAAGGTCTACACCACCAGTAAGCTCACTAGCAACACGACCACCGCCATACACGGAATCACCTGCTTCAGCACCACCGAGCTTGTCGCTGTCCTTGAAAGTGAAATCCATGAAGAAGATGAGTCCACTTGGGAGGCTCATTGGTTGAACGGATACGAGATCCTGTGCCAATAGACCACCGAATACACGGCGAACGATTGGGAATGCAACTGAAGCAAAGCCTTCGACCTTGCCTGATTCCATTGTGCTCGACTCTTTCAAGAGTTGAGCGGCTTGGTTTTCGAGAAGCCGAGCCATTGTTGAACGGGCAGTGCCATCTTCAAGACCTTCTAGAAGTCCTGTCTTTTCCCACTTGTTGGTGATTGCCTCACCTTCACTGGAAAGAGATCGTTGGCGAATGCCTTCGGTTAGTTTTCCTAACATAGACATGTTATTTTTTCTCCTTATAATATAAAATTAGTTATTGTCTATTCCCGCAAGTTTCGCCCAACGGCTAGCTTCGGGATTTTCTTTTGTTGATGCAACCTCTCTACGAGAACTTAATACAGTAGAAGACTGTCTTGTAACAACCTCAGATAGTGATTTTGTCTTGCGCTTCTCAGAGCGAGATCCCACTGTCTTTTGAAGAGTCTCAAAAATTGTCTTCGCTTCATCAACCGAGTGTGCTTTGTGGATATGTTCGGCCAATTGCTTGCGCTGCCGCTCATTCAGGGAGTTATCCTCCAGTACACGGTTTATATAGAAAAGTCGTGCGTTCGATAGGTTGATTTCTTGCAACCTCTCTTTTGCCCGCCCAAGCAGTTCTAATAATTCTTTATTTTTTGTAGCCGACTCAGAGAGCTTATTCTGAAGCTCTGCGTTGTTGGTTTTCAATTCTTCTAATTCTTTTGGATCTTGACCATCGAGAAGCTTATGATGCTCTTCTTCTTCTTCGTCTTCTTTCTCGTCCTCATCATCTTCCATTTCGTCCAAAGCTTCTTTAGCTTCTTCTGGAATTTCTAAGGAGAGCATCTCCTTGAACATTTCGACTAAGTTTTCTTCGTCTATTTCAAGTTCACTATTGTCCAATTCTTCATCGGAGCGATTACCAGCAGCCTCAATATCATCAAAACTGGGGTCGAGAGCTTCTTCCTCGTCTTCAAGTTCAGGTATTCCAAGTTCATCAGCCATCTCTTCACGATCCATTTCGTCATCTTCTCCGGCTGGCTCTTCCTCTGCGGCTGCCATAATCTGATCAAGGTCAATTTCAATCACATCTTCTGCGCCAGAGTCGTGACCCATGGGGATAGCATCCATAACGGCGGCGTCGGGGAGTTCTTCTGCGCCTAATTCGTCGCCCATTGCCATTTCTTCTTCGCCACCTAATTCTTCATCTTCTAGGGGATCTTGTTCCAATAGTTTTTCTACCGCTTGGCGAACCTCACCTGCATACTTCTCTACAATTGTAGATTCAGCATTCTTGATAGCAGCCTCCTTAAGAGCTTTTGCATCAATAATTGCTTGTTCTAGCATACTAGACATTTTCTTTTTTCCCCTCGGTGAACAATGCACAAAGATAGTACATCGTATTAAATAGTCGTTCTATTCCCAAAATGACCAAACATCTTATTCATCAATGCCTTGTCCTTCGCCGGCAGCATTTGCCGCAAGAACAATATCAGTGTCGTATGTGCTGACTGGTGTTAATTCGGCCATAACACGGTACTCTCTAGCGCCGGCTGCATCACCAGGAGCAGAGATATAAAGATATTTACACCGAACGTTCATCGTGATTGAGTCTTCATTGCTATCAAGCTCAACAAAGTGGAACCCAGTAATTGTATTGCCACCATTAGAGGCTGCGGGTGCAAAATGTACCCTTATAGTCTTAGCACTGTGGTTCCAAACCGTAACAGACCGGCTAACATATGGAAAAGTGATTGTGTCTTCCCCGCCGTGGCTTAGGGTGCTTGAACCAGTTATATAAGGAACACCAGCAACTAAATAAGCCCCTGTAGAATTGACTCCTGGGCGGTATTGATGATAATTAGCCATTTTATTTTCTCCTGCTTGGGCGTCGTTTATTAGAAAAATGGTCGCCTGGTTTAAATAGGGCTGTTCTTCTTTGATTTACCTTGCGAATAATTCTTTCTCTTTCTTCTAGTTTCTCTCGGCGCTTCTCTGATTTGCTCTTAAAGTAGCGACGGTTGCGACATTCCTCTAGAATACCACTGTTCTTTACTTTACGATTAAACCTTTTAACCAAAACCTCAGCATCGCCATTTGATGTATTTCTCATCTCTACAATTCCATTAATTTCTTTCTGTTTGCGATTGTACAAAATTAATAATCCTTTTCTTTGTTAGTCTTTTAGTCGAGATGCAATTGCACCCCAATTTTGTATCCCTGGTAATGAAGTTATGTCCACACCGGGGCTATTGTCCTTACGGCTATCAATTGGGACAGTGCCCTCAAACAAGGGGTTGTTGCTTTTGTTATAATTGTTGTTCTTCTCTTGGGATAAGCTTTTTGATATTTGCTCACGGACTGCTTTCCTGACATCTTTTTGTTTAGTGGACACTGGGGCGCTTTGATGCTCCAACAGAGGGGCAAAAGACATTCCCTGGGCTACTTCTGTCACAATTTTAGTCAATGCCCCGTCCTCAAAGATAACTTCTTTTACGCACTCTTTGATAAGCTTTTTTAACTCAGACTTTTTCACTTATCCTCCAAAATATCATTAAGCGCACGATTAATACGGTCAGCTTTAGTCAAATGTGTTCGAACTTTGCTTTCTGCAACCAAATAAGCCCCGGTTGTGCTAGGTTCGGACACAAGATCAAAGCAAAGTAGTTGAAAGTCATCCTCGACCATCGTTATCCCCTTCTCTTGGCGGGTTGAGCCGAGACCTCTGCTCGAAATACCAAGTTGTACCCCGCCCTTTACCAAATCTTTGGCAATTTTGCCGGCTGGGGTGTTTAAAATCTTCATTTTTCCCATCACATCATCGCCATCCCACCAAACTTCTGTGATTAGGTGGCTAGCATTCTTTAACTCTACCACGGAACTATCTGGGTGGTCTAATTCCCCGATGGCACGACCCTCTTTTACAAGCTTTGTATAGTTTTTCATTTCCCGTTCAAGAGTCGGCTTGGGGTAAATGCGTCCGTTTCCATTCTTTTTGCCTGCGGATTGGATTTTGCCTGCCAAAACAAGGTGAATCCCCCTCTTGTTACCCTCACGCTCTTCTTCGGTGAGAAGATCGTTACTATAATCTAAATTCATAAATTCTTGTAAGACATACTTTTTATTCATTTTATTCTTCCCCCAGTAATCCAAGTGTAGCTCCTAGGTCGTGAGCCTCTTCCGGACTTAGACCCATACTTTTCACATAACGATCTAAAAGTTCCGGGTTTTTCCAGGCACTCTGTAGTCCTACATGCGCCGTTGAACCTTTTCCTAGCTTGTGGGCTTGTCTTGCCCACATCTTGTAATCATAAGCAACATCATCCATATGGGAAATTGCTTCCTTGATAAGTTTTCTCAGATATTCTTTTGTTACTTTCATTTTTTTCTCCTCTGGAGTGCGGGCGCTACCCGCACGATACTACTACCCCTGCAACAACGTGCGACTGGTCTCAGTCTCCACTTCCGTGTCCACATCCCTTCCAACTCTGTATTCATATCTTATCCCCTCATCTCCAAAAGTCATTGATAGAATATAACTGATCGCCGAACTAACGCCCCCCAACAAGAGTGCATTAGTCATAGAAATTCTGTAAGTAAATAGTTCTGTATATGGGTTTAGAAGCATCAGAAATACCCCCACCCAAAATCCCATACACATTGGACAATGAAATAGGCTATACTTTGGTCGTATAGGGGCAAAGACTTTACCATATACCAAAATAGATGTCAACCCGTAAGAAGACAACATAAAATAAAATAAAGACTCCATTAATAGTAATATCCACCAGCAGTTTGGTGCTTAATGGGATTGTCTTTGTTTCGGCTCTCTTCTTCTGTTTCAATTTGCCCGTGTTCAGTTGATGTTTCATCTGAAGGGTTTATAAATCGATCCTCTATTTCTTCATCGAAGTCTTCACCAAATCCTTCTTCGACGGCTTCTTGTTTAAAGTACCGCTCAATTTCCAAAAGGGCAACCTGTACTGAACTTAGGTCTTCCGATGTAGCAATTTTCGCCTCATAGACGCCATATATGTTTCCGCCCTCCAGTGGACCGGTGAAAACACCACGACTAGCCAAAGAATTGTAAAAATCTTTTTGTTTATAATATACCTCTTCGCCAAAACCTGGGCGTGGTATAGTCAAAACTTTATTTTTCGAGGGGACTAGCACCACATCCATAAGCTGATGGTCGCTAATGATTATATTCCCATCTAGTGATTTTCTGGCTTTTAGTTTAACTGTCGCTTGCGGTGCAGCGACCTCTTCTACTTCGGCTCCGCCGGGAGCCTGTTTATTTATAGTTATTTTAATCGGCATCGGATTTATACTCACTTACTAATTTTTGTAGCTTCATCACTTTCTTGAGATCATCCTCCGACATCTCTCTCTTTCTAAATTCTTCTAATAAAGCGATTATTTTATTGGTGGCAACAACCATATCTTCGTCATTTTTAACATCCTCCAGCAACAAAGACTCACTCACTGCCAGGCGAATTCTAGAAAGTTCCTCATTGAGAAAAACCTTAAAATCTACCCCACCGTCTTTGGCGGCGGTAATATAATGAGTTAGAAAATGTCTTTGTTCTGGCAACAAGGTGGAATATTCCTTGTTGAAACCTTTTACGAATTCTCGCATTACAAGTTCATCAATATCTTTCTTTTCTGTGATATTCTGTTCTTCTTCGTTGCTGCAAAGGCTTGCAGCAACGGCTTGCTCCACAATCATTCTCTTCTTGATCGGGGTTCGATCATTGAACATAGAAGCTATTGTGGCGAGGTCTTTGTAGCTTGGGACATAATTCGAAAAAACATAAGAACCAAATTCTTTGTTAATTTTATTGATTAGTTTGCTCTGTTCCGCAAACACCTGTTTCTTGTCCAGGCTACTATAAGCATTTTTTGTCGCACCAATTAGTTTTTCGGCAGAAGTTTCGCTTAGTCCCTGTGTTTCGTTCAATGCTCGGTAACAGTCAAGTTCTCTTCCCAGAACAGTTCCGGTTGAAAAGGATTCCTTTATTAGTTTAGCTATATTAGCTTTTCTTTTATTTTTACCTTCAACTGCGGCACGGGTAAGTTCTCGTATGAGAGCTTCATATACAAAACCCGTATTCCTTTTTTTGTTATGCTTCGTTGTCATTTTTTTTGTTCTCCAACTGCTCGATTAATTTAGATATATCTCGCTTTGTATCAAACAATAGCTTTTCATCTTTTTCTACTGATTCTGTAACTCCTATGCCCAATCTCTTTAGATCATCATATCCCTTAAATACGTTCCTCCTTGTGGTAGAGGAAGTTTGCTGCCCAGCTTGGGCTGCCATATGACGGCGGCGGGGTCCGCCGCCCTGCCTCATATCAAGTGTTTCTGGGTAATATACTTTGCCCTTGGCTCCGGGGGTCAGATAGCCGTCGTCATCACGTTTGCCAGGCTCCGCCAAAAGGGGACCCTCGTCGCCGCCCTCGTCGCCACCTAGGTCTTCGCCCCCTAAGTCTTCGCCACCTAAGTCTTCGCCGCCGCCGAGGTCGTCGCCACCGCCAAGGTCGCCGCCGAGGTCATCTCCTCCACCTTCTTCTGGGGGAGCGCCGGAGGCTTCGTAATCGGTGACAGCCATTTCCGCAGCTTTCTCAATTATGGCATTGATCTTGGCGTCTGAGTATCTCTCTTCGTTAACTCTTTCAACCTCTTGTTCATCGAGTTTGAAAATGTTCTTATATACCCAGTGCTTGGAAAAGAACCCTTCGGTAGCCGCACCGGCAATATCAAATTTAGTACGCAAGTGTTCAAGTTCTTGTAACTCAGCGATTTTAGATGGATTGTTCAGCGACAACCTAAATCCAAGTAGGTCTTCATCCCTAAATCCTAAAGTGTACAAATGTACGATCACAATTTTTTCTAATTCTGCCAATACCACACGCTGGAGTCTTTGAATTGTTCTAGCAAAGCGGATGTCCTTTTGTGCTAAGGTTGTTTTATCTTCCATCGCATCAGATTGTGCCAAATATGCTTTTGGAACCTTCAGTGCAGAAAACAATTTGTCTCTTAGGTATTGAACATCTTCGATAGCATTTGTTAATTGTCCCGCTGCAAGGGTCTCAATTCTCGATGATTGTCCCGCACGCACAGGAATGTAATAATCCTCATCAATACTCATAGCATTGTAACGAAGGTCAACCCTGCCTGTATCAGAGTCCAAAATTTGATTGCGCTTCATTTGGGTTTTTACTTGTTCAATATATTGCTCAACATCGTGAGGCGGAATATTTCCCACATCAATATAAAAAACTCGGCGTTCAGGGGAGCGGACGACACGATAAGCCATCATAGCATCCTCTGCCAAAGTAAGCTGACGCCAGATGCGGCGAGAGGGCTCTAAAACAGATGTTCCATAGGGTACATATTTGTCACTCCCAAGGACACGAAAGTGAGCCATTTGCCAATTTTCAAATGAGACACCCTCCGAGTTGGCACCGTTCCAGAAATACTGCACATAATTCGGATTAGAGGGATCTTTGCCCTCTACTCTCTCGATCTCCCGAACTGGCATTGGTATAACGTTAGTGATCCCCACCTCGTCGTCAATATCCAAATATAGATAATAATCACCAAATTTGCACATAGACCGAGCCCAGCCAAATAAGTTCGATTCAACGTTTATAACCTTATAAAGGAGGGTCTTTACAATTTGTTTAATCTCTTGGTTTTGGCAGTCTACTGCTATAATTGGATTCAAGTCGGAGGATGTAGTAATTTCATCAGCGTACACATCTAGCCCAGAAGCAATCTCTGGGGTATATTCCATTTCTTCAAAATCTGTATATCTGGTCATCCGATCCATAGTTGCAAGAGCTTGCATTTGCATCGGCTGGAATGGATTATAATACTCTTTCTTTTTAAACTCTCGTCCTGTATTTGTTCTAAATGTATATTTGTCTACAGAGCTTGCCTTTTGTGACTGGGGCTGCCTCTGGCGTCTCGTGACAATCGGACCACTAAAAAGCCTGGTTAGCCGCTTGAAGAGAGCAGATTGAGTATTTCTTGTGTTATTTCCTTCGTTCGCCATTTTTTAACCTTTATAAATCCACGAAATATCGTGTATTCTTCCATCTGTTCCCACCATCGTGGGTTTTTGTTTTTGTTTCGGGGGAACATATCCTTGCATTCCGGAAATCTTTGTGTTCATTGTTCTTCCCCCTTTTGTAATCCCGTCAAGCATTGCTTTTTTATATTGCATATCCCTTTGATTGACTGTCAAAGCTGTATCTCTAACCCAACAAGCAATTGCCAAAGCTATAACAAGATCATCATTGTAGCCTCTCATCCCTTGTGGTCTACCGTTGTGCCAGATGAATGTCTTAACTTCGTTAATCGTCCTCATAGAATTAATAGTAAGTAGTTTGTTTCTGGCGAACTCCTCTAGTTTTGAAATAACTAAAGGTCTAGTTTTGCTAGACATAGTAAAGCCGGCAACCCCCCCAAGGGCTTCAGCGGTTGCTTGATCTATGTATTCGTGAGTAGATTTCATACTATAATACAAATTAGTATACCCGATTTCTTCGATCCTGTTAAGGATTCCATAGTCATGATTATTTTCTATAACGAGGAGTGCATTATTATACTCAGTTGCCATATTGGTCAATATTGGCGCAAACATATCTGAGACTATTTTTCCTTGATATTCTGCTACTTGTTCCATTGTGTCTAATCTAATAATTTGTGCAACGCTGAAATCAGAGCCGTCACCCCTGGCTATGTCTGCGGACAGGAGATACTCTGCTCCAGGGACAGGCTCTTCCCATATCCAATAGTTTCGGTCAAAGCCTCCCCGGTGTCTCGGCTCGATGGCTGATTCTAGCATCCTTTTTATATCGTCCCCGGAAACCACCGTATCCCCAGAAGCATTAAAGCTGCACTGCAATTCTTGGGCTATTTCCCTCTTGGACATATTCCGAGTTTCTTTTTTGAACCACCCGATATCACGATCAGGGTGAACGTCCCAAGGGAACTTTAAAAACTCAAAATCATTTTTATCTTCTTCTGCTTCCATATATGTTTTGTGGAACCAGTTCCCAACGCCGTTCGGGGTCGAAAGGGCGATACAGCGACCACCAGTTGATAGCGTGGGATAAAGACCTGCCCATAGCTCATCCATACCTTCAACAAAGGCCGCCTCGTCAACCACGAGAAGAGACAAAGCTTCCGAGCGACCGGCGTCTCCGGACGTTGAAGATGCCTTTACTTGTGATCCGTTACTCAATTCAAACGATGTTCTGTTGTTGATCGAGATTTCAGCTATCTTTAGCCAGCTTGGTAAATGTTTGTGAATAGACTTTACTTTTTTAACCAAGTTTGTAGCGGTCTGCAATTTTGTAGCTACGATGAGAACATTCTTTTCTCTGTGAAACAACATTAGCCAACAGATATACCCAGCAACAGTTGTTGATATGCCAAGTTGTCGAGCTTTCAAAATTACAGAAAACCGATTTTCGCTAAACATCTCCAAGGCGTCTTCTTGGAATGGGTACAAATTAAAAGGAATCAAGCCCTTCATCGGCTCGGAGATTTTTGCGTATTTATTGATGAAGTAAGCCGGATCTTTCCCAGACTTCAGAATTTCGGTCATTACCTCACTTTTTGTGAGGGACATTTTACTCTCCCGGTGTTTCGGGGTTTGCCTTCGCTTTGTCGTTTGGCGGTCTCTTGTCTGAGGATAAATCTAGGAACTTCTTAATTCCATCTTCAAGTTTTTCATCAGATGATTTCCCCACTTCTTCTACACCATCAACCTTGTTGCCAATATTATAGACCTTTGTAGCCTGAACCCAAGACCTGACCCTAGAAGTGCTCTGGAAGCTTATATCTGCTTCTTTAAGTGCTGTAAGCGTGACATTTTCTTTGCGAATACGTTTGTATTCTTTCTTGAGGTGTTTTATGATGTCCCCGTAAACAGCCTCTACTTTATTCTTATACTGGTTGACTGGGTGGACGTCTTTCAGGAGCGCCTCGCAGTGATAGTTCACAATCATTTGTTTCCCTGCAAACTTGACACGAAATCCATCAGCCATATTCTTTTTAAACATGTTTTTGTCTTCTCGCCGGAGTCCAATTTCAATAGGGTTCCCATCTTCATCGAGGGCACCATCATAAGAATTGGCGGCCGCTTGAGCCAGCCCCTGAATTACATCTAAAATCTTAGCCATTTTTCTTTCTCCTGTCTAGTGATGCTTTTATTCTTTTGTTATTTGGCACATATCCTTCGTTCCACCTATCTTCTCTTCCTTGAACGAAATCAATATAACAAATGTAACAACACTTAAATCTATTCATATATAGGTCATCTTTGCCAGAAAACGAATATGTTTTACAAACCGGGCAGGATCTTTCTGATTTCTTCTCCAGAGCTTTTTGAGAAATTTGAATTCCGTTTACGGTAGTTCTCTGTGTTTCGGCATTATTTGCTCTTTTGTTGCATGCCTTAAGTTGATTGAGATATTCCTTTTCTTTCGCCTGATCCCATTCAGATTTAAAATTCTTAATTGAATCTTTGCCGTATTCTTCCGAAAGGGTTTTTTCTATCGCCGCTATCTCGTTCAAGTCTCTTTCTTTACTCATCACTGCCCCTGATAAACCGCTTTCACCACGGCAATGACCGTCGCTGCACCGGCAAGGATACCTGTCACAAACCCAAGAGACCCTTTGTTTCTCTCAAACCAAGAATCTCTTCTACGGGCGACATCCTCAAGGTTCTTTATAGATATTTTATATGTGTCCTGTAGTTCTTTGCAGACTCTTTTATCTACGGTACAGTTTGCTTTTTCTGCTGTATGATCTATAATCTGCTTGAGTGTTTTGCGATAAGACTCCTCACTGATGAGGACTCCTATATAAGTGTTTTCACCCTCCTCGACTGTGGCAGGGCGATCTTCAAAAGAAGTTACCTCACCCGCATAGGATGAAAAAGAAAATGTGAATATTATTATAACAAACCACTTCACGAGGATAATTCTTTCTTTATTTGAATCAATCTCTCAAGCCTGGCTTTCCTATCTTCAATTTTCCTTGACTCTTCTAGGTTTTTTGTATAGACAGTTTTTATTGCGTTTATTTTTTCTTTTTCCAGGCGTGTCTCTAACTCAGACTGCTTGACAGCAATTTCTAAATCTGTTACTATTTTGTCTATCTGCGGAGATATAGGAGCGGTTGGCTTCAATAGTCGGTATAGATAATAGCCGATTAAAAGGGTCATTATGAAAGCGAGGGCGGCTTTCCACCACCACTCTTTGAGTTTCAATTTTAGCCAATTCATTTAAGCTCCGTGTTTCCACCTAGCCGCAATATCCGCTGCTCCTTGGAGACCGATATAGGCCAAGGAAATGGCTACCCACTGGTCGCCACTTACCCTATCGCCTACTAGCAGAAGTGTTCCAGAAACCCAAACCATGAGTTTCCTGCTGGCCCACTTGCCCAGCCAAGTATCTATTTTCTGGCTTACTGTCATGCTTTAGCCTTTGGATCATTCCAGTCAACTTCTCCACCCTTCAGGGCTTTCACGGCTGCGGGAACATCAGGCTCATCAATGACTGGCATATCGGGTCTTGTTGGTGCCCAAGAAGGAGTACTCATCGTAAGCCCGGATAAATTCTTCACCATCTTGGCGACGGCGGCGTCAACGGCTGCTGGTCCTTTTTGTCCCGTGAACGCTTCTAGTCCCGCTTGTACACCTGCTGCGTCCATCGCTTGCCAGCCCTTGAAGACTTTGCCGGCGGTTTCGGCGCTGATGCCGCCTTGCACAAACTTGCCAAGCTGTGCTTTGATTGGGGCTTCTTTAAACTGATCGAAGCCGCCCGAAGCAGGCTTTCCGTCCATAACACCAAACTTACCTTTGGTCATAGCGTTCAAAATTGCAACTAGTTGTTCCCCAGGGAAACTCACCAAAAATCCACCAACCTGTTTGGAGGGATCAACCATCGCAGTAGAAATCCACCGATGGTGTCCATCCATAATATATCCATCTTGGCTAATGAAGGCACCAAGATCTCCGCCGGGCTCCATTTTCCCAGCAGGGTGGTCAATCATATGCAACGCAAAGGTCAGCGCTTTTGCAATGTTCATACTGGATTGGGACGGTTTTAATTTTTGTACGGGGGCGACGCCTGTTGGTTTTGCGTTCACGCCAATAACATCATCCTTTGGCTCGCCGTCCTCCTGTCCAGTTGTAGTTGCTTGGGCAGCGGTGTCCTTGTTGACCTTTGAGAGCTTCAATGGAAACCTTGCATCAAAATCTTTTGGAATAGCTGCGGCATCAACTTCTGAAAGCAGCAGTGCTTTCCTAACAGCCTTTCGAACAGCCTCGGTGAGCTTTTGCTTGTCGGCAGACTTTTTAATCTCTTTGCGAATAACTTCGTTTAGTCGAGCTTTGGTGATTTTTTTCTTAGTCATTGTTTTATTTATCTCCACAAGATATTTGAGGTTTGAAATCTCTTCCAAGAATCATCAATAAATAGTCTGTTTTTTCTTCTTTTCCCACAAAAACAAAAAAAGGATTATAAATCCCACTCATCATCCCAGACATTTTCGTCTTTTGGTTTGTCTGGGTCTTCGTGGAATCCTCTAATACTCCACGCAGTGCTTAATCCTACCGGTAATCCTAAAATGATTGAAAAGATCAATCCGCTTATTGCTGGATACTCTTGAAGAAACCACATCATACATTAATTACTGACTGACATAAGCATACCCATCTTGACGTTCAATGTCAATAGTCATATCGGCAATATCTTTGAGACTATCCAAGTGAGTAATCAAAAGCACAGTCTTGTAGTAGCCCTTAATCATTTCCATCACTCGCATAAAGCCTTCAAGGT
>Ga0208299_1000470_pt1 | contig 37519 bp, 35 predicted proteins | sample 15_taG_FD_184089 | JGI IMG/M metagenome (GOLD analysis project Ga0208299, IMG submission 184089) | Marine viral communities from the Subarctic Pacific Ocean - 15_ETSP_OMZ_AT15312 metaG (SPAdes) (version 2) | ecosystem: Environmental > Aquatic > Marine > Oceanic | place: Pacific Ocean | collected... | reverse complement strand
GAGAACGACTACATTACAAAAAACCTTCCGAGCAAAAGAATGAAAAAAACATTCGCGTGAAAAGAAAGCAACAGAAAGAAAATAAAAGAAGAAAACAACAAGAAAGTCTAGACGACAGGAGATAAAAGAAAATGGCAACATTTCAATATAAAAATGGCATAGGGAAAACCGCGGCGTATCAAGTCAGTGGAAGGCCGTATATCCTCAGAGGAACAACAACTGGCGGCGCCACCGTTGACGAGGTTAGTTTCAACACCGTTACACGCTTTATTCAGATATCAGCATCTGCTCCAATGCGCGTTGGCTTTTCTGAACTGGGTGTCACAACCTCGGACAACTATTTTGTTCAAGGCGCCGGCTTAAGCGACATATATGAGTGGAGAGTTAGTTCATTGTTCCTAAGCGGATCAGGCGCAACCGCCAACTACGAAATACGCGCCGGCGCAACATCAATATCAAATACCGATCTTCCTGCTAACTGGTCAGGATCAGTCGGAGTAGGATAAAAGAGAATTAAACAATGCCGAATACAGGGTTTTTAGGATGGGCTTATATATCAGGCTCCACTGTGAGTGTAGCAGGGGGCTTGTCTGATAAACAAGTCAACTTCATCTCCGGATCTACTATCTCCGGATCTGATGGTTTAGTTTATAACTATGAAACAAATGCTCTTTCGGCTAGCAATATCATATCAGCATCCGCATTTTACGGTGACGGATCAAACCTCACCGGCGTTTCCGGCGGCAGCGGATCCCCCGGTGGATCTGATACTTATATACAGTTTAATGACGCCTCCGCATTCGGGGGCGAAGCTGACTTTACTTTCGATAAAGCAACAAGCACGCTAGCTCTCACTGGCACTCTTATCGCAACTGGATCTGGCGCCCCAGGTTATATCTTCTCGTTGAGCGGATCAGCAATTGACTCTTCTTATGGTGCGGGCGTAACAGGCAAGTATGCCCTTGTAGCTGATGACGATATTTTGATCGATGCAGGCCCGAGCTCCAACGCGGAGGTTTCTATCATCTCAGCCAATGGCAAGGTGACGATCGGCGCGGGCGGCTATGGTGGCGCACCCACAGATGTAGTGGGCGCGGCGTCGAACCTCTCCGGTGTTAATAATACAATAGCATCACGCGACGGCGCCGGAATAGATGTACATTCCGCAAACACTCTTTCTTTGAGCGGTTCTGTTGTCAATATTACTGGAAATATATCTGCTGTCAACAACTTATCGGCTAGCCAAAACATATCCGCATCCGCATTCTACGGTGACGGATCAAACCTTTCCGGTGTTGGTGGCGGCGGATCCCCCGCAGGATCCGATACTTATATACAGTTCAACGATGGTGGTTCTTCATTCGGGGGCGAGGCTGACTTTACTTTCGATAAAACAACAAGCACACTGGTTCTTACCGGAACTCTTATCGCAACTGGATCGGGATCACCGGGTTACATCTTCTCGTTGAGCGGATCCAATATCACCGCCTCACTTGGTGGAGGTGCGTTAGCAGCCAAATATGCCCTTGTAGCCGATGACAATGTTTTGATCGATCTCGCATCCGTCGGGGGAGTTTTCGCGGTCACCGCGCCTGCAGGCGCCCTCATCGCCGGTATGGGCGACGACGGCGCCGGCGGAGTCAACGACATGCTCCAGGTCGGAGCCGGCGTCGGAAGCCCCGCGGGCACTGTCAATTCAATAACCACTTACAACAACGCGGGAATAGACGTTCACTCCGAAAATACTCTTTCTTTGAGCGGGAGCGATGTTCAAGCCCTAGGCGGAAGTATGCTAATGGAGGCCAGTGCCGGCAACATGGACCTACTGGGCGCGACAGGCGTCGCGATAAGTTCCAACGCCGGCAACGTAGACTTGAGCGGCGACACCGGGATCTCTCTGCTTTCCAATAACGGATCCGTCTCATTAGAATCCATGACCAGCGATGTCAACTTAAGCGGCGACACCGGGATCATGCTGTCGTCCAATAACGGATCCGTCTTTTTAGAATCCATGACCGGCGATGTCAGTTTGGTCTCGGACACGATGTTGTCCCTAAACAGTATGATTGATGCTGTAGAAATAACGGCCGGCACGACGATCAACCTCAATAGCGACGTCGCCGCAATCTCCAATATTACCGCTTCTGGCCATGTCTCTGCTTCTACATTCTACGGTGACGGGTCAAACCTCTCCGGTGTTGGTGGCGGTTCCCCCGGTGGATCCGATACTTATATACAATTTAATGACGCCTCCGCATTCGGGGGCGAAGCAAACTTCACGTTCAATAAAACCACTGTTGTTTTCAATGTAAGCGGCTCAACTCGAATTACGGGAGCACTAGATCAAGGAAATAATACAGCAGAAAACTATTTCCGCTTATCGTCTCACGCGGATCGCCTCAGTATAGCAGAAGCTTTTTACTCCGGAGAAACTTATTATCCGAAATCAGGTAATCCTGCCGTATCCACAACAGCCGGCTCAATATATTATCTCACGTCAACCGATGAACAGTTAGCCTTTACGGCTTCAGTAACTACTTCCGGAGCAGAAGCGCTTCCAGTATTGGCTCTAGGATCTTCAAATACTGATGGCTTCTTAGTGCGGGGGTGGCTTAGATATCAGGGAGCGATGTCTGCTTCGATCAGCAGTTCCGCAACCGACATGGAGTTTGAAATGGCCAAGCAAGTTTATGCTAGCTCAATCACTCCCGGCTATCTAACAACGGTGCAGCCCACGGGATCCGGAGATGTTATAAGGGTTATGGGGAATTCTGTCGGTTCGTGGCAGTTTTACTTTAATCCGTCACCAGATTTCGTCACGGTATAACTTTTAAGATTTTGCAAACTATTTATTAAGAATAATACTATAAAATAAGGAGTATTTTAATGTCCATGCTTGAACAAGCCATAATTGATGCGAAGGAACTTCGCGAAGCAGCGAAAGCCAACGCAGAAGCTGAAGTAATACAAAAGTATTCATCTCAAATAAAAGAAGCCGTCGATCGCTTGCTAGAGCAAGACGAAGAAGAGGCTGATGATAATATGGCTTTAGATCTAGATACGGCCGAAGATGATATTGCAGCACACCCAGAGTTACAGGATGAGCTTCCCGCGGCATACGATGCCGATGTTGATGATGTAAAAGAGGAAGCAAAAGAGTTGGTCGACGATATCGGCGGCGTCCTCGATCAAGCGCAAAACCTCCTTGATCAAGTTGCCTCGAAAGTTGCTGCAATTGGCGAGGACGATGAAGATACTGTTGAGATTGATTTAGGTGATCTTGAAGATGAGATGAATAAAAAAGTTGAAGACGCTGTTGACGATGCCGAAGCTGATATGGAAACGGGCAAAGCAAAAGTCGAAGAGCTTACCGAAGAGCAAATAGATATATCTGAAGAAGATCTTTCTGCTATTGTGGAGAGACTTACAGTTGATGTTTCAGCGCAAAAGGGCGGCTGGGCAGGCCGGCCCGATTCACAGATCTTTTTCGAAGATGAATTAGCGCTCGCTCGTTTGGAAGCAACCGATATCAAAGAAAAAGCAGAAGAATATAAAAACGCAGTTGAGAGAGTAACTGAGGAAGTCAAAACCCTCAAAGACACTCTCGGTGAAAGAAATGAACTAATCAAAAATTCCGCAGTGTTGATCGAAAGTTTACAGAATAAGCTTACGGAATCACATCTGCACAATGTGAAGTTACACTTCACAAACAAAGCTCTGGTAGATACCTCCTTGAATGAGCGACAAAAAAATAGAATTGTCGAAGCGATCAATAGAGCAGATTCGACCGATAAGGTCAAATCGGTGTTCGAAACATTAGTAGAATCAGTTTCGTCTGATCCTGTGAGGAATACAGGACCACAAAACCTAACTGAAGTACTTAAAGTTCGCACATTAAGGGCTCGTCCAACAAAAACTAAAACAATAAACGAGTCCAGCGAGGTTCTTCGATTGAAGAAACTTGCAGGCATTCTATAAAAATTTAAAGGAGAAAAATAAATGTCTATTCTAGAAAAATTAACAGAAGGCATGGTTCCGCGTGATCTACACGCTGAATCACACGCTCTCGTAGAGAAGTGGGAGCGCACTGGTCTTCTTGAAGGTCTTGACAGCGGGGAACGTAAAACCCAAATGTCACGTCTTCTTGAGAACCAAGCCAAAGAACTTCTTCGTGAGTCATCCACCATGCAAGGTGGTGATGTAGAAGGTTTCGCAGCTGTTGCGTTCCCTCTAGTACGCCGAGTTTTCGGCTCACTTGTTGCACAGGATTTGGTCTCGGTTCAGCCGATGTCACTTCCGTCAGGTCTCATCTTCTTCCTTGACTTCACATTCTCGGGACAATTAGGTACTGGCACACTCGCCAACGACGGATACATGGGTAACGCGTCAGGTTCCTCCATTTATGGTGGTGGTCGCGTTGCTGCGCAGATCACTGGTGGTGTTGTTCTTGCAGGGGAGGACGCTAATGGCTTCCGCTTCGCAGAGCAGGGACCATATGGTCTCAACAGTGGCTTCTCGTCACCGACGTCGAGTGTTGACCCCGCAGCCGCTCCTCCCGACGTCACCGTCAACCCTGTTGCTTCCGGAACAATCGCTGCGGATGGTACCCTCGTCATCGGGGGAGGCGCCACGGCAGGTTATGATACCCAAGCCTTAATGCGTTTTGATCCTGACATTTGCTGCGCAGCTGCCAGCGGATCAACTTGGGCCGCGGCAACAATTGCAATCGTTGAAGCAACTCCGGGTCAAGCGCCACAGTGGGGTCAATTGAACCGTGAAAACCTAGTAACCATGTGGGGTGTTAATAGTGCAGCTAACGGCGCTTCGTGGATCCGTCGTTTGTCGACACTGGACAGGTTCGATCCTGCGGTGGTTGCTGGCGGCGCGCCAACTAACTATCTTGTCTTCGCACAGGATCCCACCGCCTTACTCTCCCCGTTGGATATAGCCAACGAGTTCATGAACGAACACAATATTGAGTTCGCTATAAATGATGATTATCAAACTGGGGGAGCCCTAGGCTCTGTCGTTGGTGATCCGCAGTGGGGACTGGAGGGTACTGCTGATATCCCCGAGATCGACATCAAGGTTGACTCAGTAAGCGTCACAGCGATGACTAAGAAGATGAAGGCCAAATGGACTCCAGAGCTTGGTCAGGACTTAAACGCCTACCACAACCTAGACGCTGAGGTTGAGCTTACATCAATCCTGTCAGAGCAGATTGCTCTAGAGATTGACCGTGAGATTCTTGAAGACCTCGTCGTCGGCGCCGAAGCCGATACACAGTATTGGTCACGTCGTCCTGGTAAGTTCGTCAACCCGGCAACCGGTGCTGACTTAACTGCTAATGGAACTGTTGGTCCGGACTTCACTGGTAATGTTTCCGAATGGTATGAGACACTCCTTGAGACAATCAACGATGTTTCCGCTCAGATTCACCGGAAGACCCTTCGCGGAGGAGCCAACTTTATTGTTGTGTCCCCCGAGATGGCGAACATCCTTGAGTTTACCGCTGGCTTCCGAGCCTCTGTAACTCACGATGATGATCGTGGAACCATTGGTGCTGTCAAGGTTGGCTCGCTCAGCAAGAAGTTTGACGTTTTCGTCGATCCCTACTTCCTACGCAATGTGTGTTTGGTAGGCCGTCGAGGCGCTAGCTTCCTAGAGAGTGGCTATGTCTACGCTCCATACGTACCGCTCCAGGTAACTCCGACAATCTTCGGTGTAGAGGACTTCGTGCCTCGTAAGGGTGTTATGACCCGATACGCCAAGAAGATGGTCCGTCCTGATATGTACGGCTTGGTAATCGTTTCTGATTTCCTTGGCTAAGATTGACTTTTAGTTAATCACGGAGACCCCCGGTTTTTGCCGGGGGTTTTCTTTTTGCCATAACTATTTACTAAGAAGGAGATCTCGCCTATGGCCTTACCCGTTCTCACGCCTGTTTCAACAGTATCAGCTGTTACCCTACCGGCAACCGGCACTACCACTAGTGTTTCAACAACTTTACCATATGGTATTTATGCCTCATCCAATGCATTTTTGAGCGGCGCAGCAGATCAAGTTGCTTATACTTACAAAATGTTAGGTGGTGATGTCTTAGACATCGAACTGACGGCTGGGAATGTTTATGCTGCCTATGAAGACGCAGTTGTGGAATACTCTTATTTGGTTAATTTGCATCAAAGCAAAAACTCTTTATCCGATCTCTTGGGATCTGAGACAGGTTCATTTGATTCTGACGGAACAATAACTACTGGATCGTTATCTGGATCAAATGCTAGCACTAAGTTTACCAAGTTTGCATTTGAATACTCACGCAGGGTGGGTGATGCAGTAGGTACGGAAGTCAGAGTTGGCGGACTTACCACCATTTATTCAGCTTCTTTTGCTGCTGTGGTTAATGAGCCGGATTACGATTTAGAAAGTATCCTCCGAAATAGTGCTGAATTCTCCGGAACTGTGGGAACAGATAAGAGAATTATAATTCGAAAAGTATTCTTTAAAACACCACAAGCGATGTGGAGATTCTATGGTTATTATGGTGGATTAAACACCGTAGGGAACTTGGCTCATTATGGTCAGTATGCAGATGATTCCACATTTGAAGTTATACCTACATGGCAAAATAAAGCTCAGGCCATGGCCTTTGAGGATAACATTGCCACAAGAACGAGTGGGTTTTCTTATCAATTGAGAAATAACAAGCTTCGTCTATTTCCTGCTCCTACTATCGTGCAGCCAAGGAAAGTGTGGTTTGAGTTCACAGTATTAGAATCTGCTTTATCTTCTACATCTGCTTATGTTCAGAAGACTATCGATGGCGTTAATAACCTAAACACCCTTCCTTATGAGAACTTGCCTTATGCAAGTATAAATGCGATAGGGAAGCACTGGATTCGCCGCTACGCCTTGGCTGTCGCAAAAGGCCAGTTAGGGGAAGTACGCTCCAAATTTGCCACTGTGCCCATCCCGGGTGAGAGTGTAACCCTTAACGGGACAGCTCTAAAAGACGAGAGTAAGACAGAAAAAGATCTTTTGAGAACTGAACTCAAGACGATCTTGGACGAGCTTACATATGTGAAGTTGGCCCAAGACGATCAGGCGAAGACGGTGGCTGCCATGGAGACATTCAAGCAGATTCCTATGCCTATCTATACTGGCCCGCAAGGTAGTTCCTAATGGCTGACAACAAATGGTCTAGACCGGCTTCACCGCCTCCTCCTTTATTTTTCAATGATAAAGAAAAAGATCTTGTCAAACAAGTAAATGATGAGATCATAGAGCGTGTTATAGGTCAGACTATTGTTTACTATCCTTTGTCTTTGGAACATACAAATTATCATTCACTTTACGGAGAAGCAATTGAAAAAACATTCCTCCCCCCTATACGAGTATATGCTTTAGTCGGTTGGGAAGGAATAGAGACCGAGACACACAACTACGGTTTAGACAAAACATTTAAAATAAAAGTTAATTTTCACAAGAGAAGGTTGACAGAAGACCAAGATCTTTATGTCAGAGAGGGTGATTTTATTCAATATTTAGATGATCTTTTCGAGATAACAACGCTCATAGAGCCTAGGCTTCTCTTTGGGCAAGCACAAAGTAGATTCGAAATAACTGCTATGTGTATCAAGTCACGAGAGGGGATGTTCGATGGACAATAATTTTTCTGAAAACTTAATTGAAATACCATTCAATCCTTCTACCATTGAAAACATTGATACAGCAGTGTTCAGATTTCTAGATGAGACTTTTAATATATCAGTTAGGTCAAATACATCGTTCCGGAAGGTACCCGTACAGTGGGTGAGCCCGGAAAGGGCATTTTTATCAAAGGATAAGCCGAGAAAAGAAGGAATTTTTGAACTACCAGTTATAACAATTCAGAGAACGGGCATTAATAAAGATCTCTCAAATAGAGGTAGTATCTGGGCAAATGTTCCACCGGTGGATGATATACAGGGTGGCTCCATAACCATAGCAAAGAGGCTTATGCAAGGAAAAACTAAAGAGTTTGCAAACGCCCTTTCCAAAAGAACTTATAATCAAGAAAACTTTAAGTTCGATAACCCTAAAAGAGTTTTCCAATTCATCTCCATCCCCCAGCTGGTATATATCGATACCAGCTATCTTATAACATTAAAGAGCAACTACCAGACCCAGATGAATACCATGGTCACTCCATTCATAACGAGACCAGGATCGATTAATTATAGAGTAATAGAAAACTTTAGCCATAGTTATGAACTATTTATTGACGGAAGCCTAAGTCAGAGTGATAATGTCGCCAACCTTGGTAGCGAGGAAAGATTGTTTACAACAGAGATAAAATTTGATGTTTTAGGCTATCTATTTGGTGATGAGAAAAATGGCACCCAGCCCACATTAAAAATAAGAGAATCAATTGTAGAGTACCGTTTTCCAAGAGAAACAGTAATTTTCCCTAGTGACGGTTTAAATACACCACAACAGTTTTCTAAGAAGGCAGATTTAGATTGATAACGTTTGTCTTTTTACATTTGCTGGCACTATTTATTAATGAACAATTTTCTCTAGAGGAGATTTTAAATGGCAGTAGATAAGTTTAGATTCGTTTCACCCGGAGTAGAGACCCGGGAAATAGATAGATCGGCACGCACCGAGCCCCGCGAGCCAATTGGCCCAGCGATTATCGGCCGAGCGCAAAAAGGGCCGGCGATGACACCGGTTAAGCTAAGGACTCGTGAAGATCTTTTGCGTATTTTTGGTGAACCCGTCCCCGGCGCCGGCGGAGGAGATGTGTGGAGAGAGGGTAGTAAGACAGCCCCCACATACGGCATGTACGCCGCCGATGCTTTCTTGAGGAATTCCGCCCCCCTTACATATGTAAGAGTTTTGGGTGAGGCATCCACAAATGCAACCGCAGAAGGCGCCGCCGGATGGAATGTGGAAAATGCACATGGACTTTTCTATTTTAACCTTTCGGGCGACGGCAGCGGATCTGCCACATGGCCAGCAGCCACCACCGGCTCCCTCAGCGCAACCGGTACAGGTTCACTAGCCGCAGTCATTTATGCAACAACAGGTTCAGTTTCTGTAGAAGTCCTGTCTGGCTCAATCCAAAGCGCCGGCACTCTCATACCTTCCGAAGTTGGCGCGTCCAGTGGTGTTTTCAAAATCGTAATTACCAACGCCAAGGGGTCAACAGCCTTAACTAGTTCTGTATCTCTTGATAGGGATTCTGATATTTACATTCGTAAGGTTCTCAATACCAACCCTGAATTTACAAACTCAACTTATTATGGCGAAGCCGACAGGCTTAACTACTGGCTTGGTGAAACATATGAATCCTCGGTGGACGATGATCTTGGAGGTTTAACAGCTTTCTCTAATAGCAGTTTCGCTGCCACTACTTTACTTGAGGTCGACGGCGGCACCGGTGAACAAGAACATATGAACCGCAGTTATTCAGCCAACAAGGCTAGCACTGGTTTCTTAGTTCCACAGGATCTTGATGTATTCGGCGCTTATGATCCTGCAGCCTTAACAAAACTTTTCCGGTTCGTCGCCCGTAACGCCCGCGGCATTTATGATATAGGGAATCTAAAAATCTCTATAACAGATATCAAAGCGAGCACAAACCCCCTCGTTAATCCCTACGGTACATTCAGCGTTTTGGTGCGCGCCGGTTCTGATACCGATCAGATTCCCAACGTTCTAGAACAGTTTAACGGTGTTAACCTTAACCCGGCTTCTGAAAACTTTATTGCTGCCCGCATCGGTGACAAATATAAAGTTTGGAGTGACCTTGATCGCCGGTATGTTGAATATGGAGAACATAACAACCGATCTGATTACATTAGATTAGATGCTCCCCGGGCCCTATACGATGGGACTCTAAATTCAGAATTCCTTCCATTTGGATATTTCGGCCGAGTGAAGTACTCTGATTACACAATTGGCTGGGCAGCGCCCACCGGCACCACCACTCAAGGTACATATGCCGCCGGCACCAATTACGCCGCCCCAGCGACCGGTACCGGCCCCAGCACCTGGCAAACACCCCTAGGGGGACCGAATGGCCACCTATCCGGAACGCTGCTCTTCCACGCCAGTGACGTCCCCGTTAATAATGTCTGTTTCTCTGGCTCAACAAACACAATCTCTCTCAAATACCCCGCTGCTCCTCTCCGAGCAGACTCAACCTATATCGCCTTAAGAGAGAACGCTTACTTTGGAGTTAACTCTAATGGTATGTACACCAATCACGATAGAGGTTATATCGATTTTAACCGGCTACTAGCCAAGGCGGCGGGTACCGATCCTAATGTCGTCGTAGCCGGCACTTCCTATTCGCACATCTTCTCACTAGACGACGTACAGCAAGGATCCGCCACACCCGGGTTCGCGACTTCCTCTCTTGAAGTTTATTACGTTTCCGGCTCTCGGCTAGCCGGTAATTCCATTACCAATCTTGGGTACTACTCTGCGGGTGGCTACAACAACGTCGACTCATACCGAGCAGTGCTGGAAGCTGGTTTTAATCAGTTCACAATGCCTATGGTCGGCGGCTTCGATGGGACTAACATTGTTAACCCGGAGCCTTTCGCCAACCAGTTCATAGAGGACGACGCCACTGAGACTACTAGCTATACCTATTACTCTCTAAGGAAAGCAATCGATACGATTAGAGACCCTGAAGTTGTGGAGCAGAACCTCACAGCTATTCCGGGTATTGTCGATCCGGCAATCACCAATCTGTTAATCGAAATGGCTGAGAATCGTCGCGACACAATGGCAGTTATCGATATCGAGAATGACTATCAGCCACGCTTTGAATTGGGAAGCTCCCCGACGAATCTGTCGACAGCACCGAACGTATCGGCGGCTGTAAGCAGTCTTCGGGATCGACAGCTTAATACAAGCTACGCTGCATGTTTCTACCCGTACGTACAAATACAGGATCGATCATCGGGCCTGCGTCTATACGTACCACCCTCCGTAGCCGGCATTGCCGCTATGGGATACACTGATGCGGTAGCAGCGCCTTGGTTCGCCCCCGCGGGCTTCGTACGGGGTGGTCTATCTTCGGGGCTTACCGGACTTACTGTCCTGGGCGCCTCGATAGGTCTACGAAAGAGAGACCGAGATAGCCTTTATGAGCAGAACATCAATCCGATTGCTCAGTTCCCGGCAGAAGGAGTTGTTATTTTTGGACAGAAGACACTGCAAGCCACAGCTTCCGCATTGGATAGGATTAATGTAAGAAGACTATTGATCTTCATCAAGAAAGAGATTAGCCGAATATCTAGCTCGATACTATTTGAGCAGAATGTAGAAGCTACTTGGAATAGTTTCCGGAATGAAGCAGTGCCATTCCTAGATTCAGTTAAGGCCGGCCTCGGATTGGAGGATTTCCGGTTCATATTAGATAGTACAACAACAACACCAGACTTGGTGGATAGAAACATTCTATATGCTAGAGTGCTTCTTAAGCCAGCGCGAGCAATCGAATTCATTGCTCTAGACTTCGAGATCTTCGGAGCCGGCGCTAGCTTTGACGATTAATTAAAAGGAGAATAGAATATGGCATTTTGGGGCGGCGGAGTTTCAGAACCTAGAAGAAATTTTAAATTCTTAGTTGACCTTGGCGGTGGCGACGAGTTTATCCCAACTTATACAGTAATGGGAGTTAACTTGCCAACCATGGAGCTCGGATCGACGGAAGTTAACTTTTTAAATCATCAATTTCATTACCCGGGTCGGATTACTTACAATACAATTACAGTTAAACTAATTGATGCAATTGATGAGCAAACATCTGGAAAGATCTTGCAAAAGATTTCCGAAGCCGGATACCAGATTCCCAGTGCTCAAGCAGTTGCCCAAACTTCTTTAACTCCGAAGTCACAGTTTGGTCTGGGCAGCGTCCAGTTACGCCAACTCGGCGGCGGTACTGCCGGCGAAGTAAAAAAGGCTGTATACACCCTTAAAAATACCTGGATTAAGAAAGTCGACTTTGAGCAGTCATTAGATTATAGTTCCGAGAACGTCTCCGGAATTGCCCTAGAACTTAAATATGACTTCTTCACTTTCGAAGTTGACGGCGGGATAAGGCCGGCCGGGTTCGAAGGGGCATAGCTTAAAGGTAATTAATGAGAAATAATAGCGCGAGATTGTCATCAGACAATAAAAATAAAGAATCTGTTGAGGCTAGACCCTCTTCAGATTTTTCTTTTGTTTTATCAACAGAGTTTGTTGAACTTCCATCAAAGGGAAAGTTTTATCATACAGAACATCCTCTTTATCAAAAAGAGACAATTGAAATCCGACACATGACAGCAAAAGAAGAAGATTTATTAACGAATCAAACAGCTGTTAAAGAAGGTAATGTGTTGGATAAACTTCTATCAGCAATTATTATCGATAAGGAAGTTGATGTGGAAGATTTATTGGTTGCAGATCGAAATGCAGTCTTTTATCACACACGTCGATTGGCTTATGGTGATGATTATGAAGTAAAGATAAGATGTAAAGCTTGCTTGAAAACATTCCAGCAAACATTTCTATTAAGCGAGTGTCTTAACATTGAACACGGTACCGGGCTGGATGAATTCGAAGTAACCGAAGAGGGTACCCTTTTAATAGACCTTCCCAGTATTAATGCTAAAGTAGAGTTTAGATTGATGATCGGTGAAGATGAAAACTATATTTTGGAAATCCAAAAAGATAAAAAGAAGCAAAAGGATTTTAATTTAAATCAATTTCTATTAACTTCTTCGATTCTTTCTGTTAACGACAAAGAGGAATTGGTTCAACAATTTATTGATGAAGCACCCCTTAACGAAGTTCGTAAAGTAAAAAATTGCATTATGAAACTTACACCAAAAATTAATTTATTTGGTGAACAGAAATGTTTACACTGTGGACACACGGAGGAGGCGGAAATCCCGATCGGATTGTCCTTTTTTCGCTTTAACTCCTGAATATCAAAAGTTAGTCTGGGAAGAGATCTTTCTCCTTAAACACCACATGAATATTGACATCCGTGAATCATATAATTTGCCTGTTGGGCTTCGTAGGTGGTTCCTGACTAGACTACAAAAACAACTAAAAGACGAGTCCGACGCCGTGAAACACGGTAGAAAGTGATACCTTTTAGATTGCGAACTATTTATAAAGAAGGAGGAGTATTATGCGTGATATTCTAAATTTAAACTTTACCAAAGAGTTAAAAGAAGTTACTGCTAACGAGCTTAAGATCCAATTGGGAAAACTTAAGTTTCTTATTGGTGCTGCAACTGGAAATTACAGTTTTGGAGATAAGTTTTCCGTAAGGGGGACAGATTCTCAAATGGCTGCATTGATTACGGCCCTTGCGAGCGAGAAGAAATATAGCCGATCTGACGCCGCAGTTAAAAAACATGGTCTAGATCGTAGCCACACCTATAGAGATAAAGCGCGCTTGGATAGAGCTATAAGAAATTTTGAAAGAGAAACAGGCATTACGTGGCCAGTAAGGTAGAATCATGGTACCCCCACCTCCTCCCCCCACAAAGACCGTCGCCCAAGAAGCGGCCGAGATTGAGAAATTAGCTAAGCTTCAAGCGGAGTTAGATGAGCTGCGGAGACTAGGCAACAAAGTCACAGCAGAAGCAATTGAACTCAAGGAAAAAGAACTTGAAATCGCGCAATTGCTACAGGCCGCGATCGGCCCCCTCAGTGATGCTGAGAAAGCCCGTCTAGACGTTCTCTATCAGGAGGTAGCCGCCCTAGAGAAGAGCACTAAGGCTTTAGAAAGCAGAACAGCCGCTCTTGAAGAGGGTACGGAGGCCGGCCGAAAGTTTGCAGAGGGCCTCGGCCTAACGAACTCAGCATTTGGCATGCAAATCAATAGACTCCAGAAGGCCGATCCAGCAATGTCCAAATTTAGTATTGCAACAAAACTAGTCGCTGGAAACCTTAAGGGTTTTGCACTACAAGCCGCGGCAGCTGTTAGTCCACTAGGGATATTATCGCGAACTTTGTCCGCGATGGTTGGCTTGGACGCCATGGCCGCCGGCTTCACTAAAGCAACCGGTCTCTCTAGAGAATTTGCCTATGAATCATTCCAACTGAGAACTGAGATTGCTGGTTTGGGGATCTCTAGTGAGAAATTGTCGGAGCAAACACAAAATCTATTAGAGACTTATACTGATTTCGATCGCTTGGCAGAAGACGAACAAAAACAGTTAAAGATATTGGCTACTAAGTTCGACGCTTTGGGTGCGGATATTGTCCCCACTCTGGTTTTAGCAACTCAAAGATTAGGAATGTCCACTGACGAAGCTACTGAATTAACTATGCAGTTAGCAAATGCTGCGGACGATCTTGGACGTCCCTTGAGTGCCGTTACTAATGACTTCAACGAAGCCGCCGATACGGCAGTTTTCTTTGGAGAGCGGGGCGTGGCAGCTGTTTTAGATCTTATGGAAGCCGCCGAGCGCGCGGGCGTTGCTGTGGGTACCCTAGACGCCGCTTTCGGAGCTGTTAGTCAGTTTACACAGTTTGATTCTGCTTCCGAAGCGGTAGCTAGGTTGAACGCGATTATGGGATCAATAGGGGGAGAATTTATCGACACGATCACTATGATGACCGCAGAGCCGGCCGAACGTTTCGAGATGATAAAAGCACAGCTAGAATCAACTGGCCAGACTTTTGAAGAAGTAGGGCCCCAAATGCGCTTAGCCATAGCAGACGGGATGCAGCAGCCCCTTGAGGTTGTTAGCGCTATGTTTAATGAAAGCTCTATGGCCGCCGAAAGAAACGCGAGAATGTTAGAGCGCTATGGTATGACAGCAGAAGCCTTCGACGCCCGCGTTCAGGATGCCGCCAAGACTTCAGACGTCCTAAGAGAGTCATTCCAAAATATGATGGTAGCCGTCGCTCCACTAACACGAATGCTCGCTGATGCGGTTGATTGGTTTTCGAAAGCCACCGTCACAGTAACAGATTTTTTTACAAGCTTAAGCGGAGGCGAGAGAGCCCTAGCAGGAGGTGGTGTAGTGGCCGGCCTCGCCATTCTCGCTGGAGCCTTCGCTCAGATCGGAGGTATATTAGGGATTGGCGGCGCCGCAGGCGCTGTCGGGGCTGGTATCGCCGGCGCCCTAGGCGCTCTCCCTGCCTTGTTACCAGCAATTGGTATAGCTTTTGGCGCCGCCGCAATCGGCGTCCTGGCTTTTGGGGGCGGCATTGCCATGGCCGGTCGCGGCATACGCAACCTGGGAGAAGGTTTACAAATGATAGGAACAATCGACTCGGCTGACGGTATTGTGAGCATGGGCGAGGGCATCGAGATGATCGAAATAGATAAGGCCAAAGCCGCAACCGATTTAATCCAAGCCGCCACCGTGTTCAGAGGAGTTGCCGGTGAAGCACAGACGGCCGCGGTTACTAATGCTGTTGTATCGGCCATTGGAACCGGTTTTGATGGAGTGTCGCGAGGTGGAGGAGAGCCATTACAGATTAATTTAAATCTAGACGGTAGGAGACTGCAGTCTTTCGTTATAAATACCGTAAATCAGCAGGGACGCCCCGCGGTCGTCAACGCGTAGGAGGAATTAGAGAATGACAGATTTTGGAGCTGGGCTATCCCGCCAGAAGGGCGCGGACTTAAAAATTACCCGTTTGGATAAAGTCGACTATTCGGTGAACTTCCCCGGGTACGTAACAACCTTTCAAGACAGCTACGCCAGTAACTATAATCCCACCATGGTATATGGTCGTATGGATCCTATAATGACATTTCAAAACACTCAAAGAAAAATAACTATAGGCTTTAGGGTCATTGGGAATTCAGCTATCAGCATGATAGAAAATCAGGATAGATTAAGAAGATTAATTACCATGTTATATCCCCGATATGCGGGCAGCGACCGGTTCCACGATCAAGTAATGAACAGTTCACCTTTAGTTAGAGTAGAGTATACAAACTACATTCCGGATTTGGTGTGTGCCATCGATGGTCTAGACTATAACCCTTCTTTTGACACCGATCAAGCGTGGGTGGATCATGAAAATGGTATAGCTCCAACGTATTTTGATCTATCTTTAGGATTAACAATAATCCACGAAGCAACCATGGGATTCGACGCCGCAGCGGAACGAGATTTCTTTATCCCCGATAATTCTGAACAATCAGTAGACGTAATCGGGTATGGTCAGGCCAGTGAAAGTCTCAAGATCTATTACGACGAGCTTTATGATGCTTTAACACCTGCCGGCGCCGCGGCAGAAGCGGCCGCCGCGGGCGACGAAGCCGACGGGACGTCCCGAAGGCAACGACGACTCCGTCGACGCCGCGCCAACCGCGCAGAAAGGAAAATCGACCGAGCTAACTCCCGGGCGACGAGGAGGTGGAGCCGCGAAGATGCCCGGCTCGATCGCGCCAACGCCGCGGCCGCAGATATATTGACCGCACCCGGCAGAGGAACAAGAACTGACGCCGAAGCAGCCCGCATGATTGCTGGTTGGGAACGTGGAGAATAATAAATGGGTAGATATACATCAAGACCAAAACTGAAAAACAATTCCACTCTTTATCATGAAGTTCTAGAAAAGAGAGGGGTGCAACATATTATTCAATATGATACAGCAAAATTTAAATCTCTTAATCGTCTAAACCTATCCGTGCAGACACATATCTGGCAAAGACAAGATCGCTTAGCAAAATTGGCTGATACATATTATGGCGATCCGACGAAGTGGTGGGTTATAGGATTTTACAATCAAAAGCCAACTGATTCGCATTTTATGGTAGGGGAGGCAGTTTTCATTCCATTTCCTTTGGATGATATTTTAAAAGAGGTTAACGGATAATGGGTCTGCCATACCGCCGAAATCTTTTAAAGCTCCGAACCGCCCTGAGCGGAGTTTGGAATGAGCTGCATAACTTTCAAACTGTTCCCGAACCAGACGGCATCGCCGTTAATAGCGTTTATGATCGGTTTTTAGCAAATCTTGAGCAAAGGATATATTTAGATCATGCCCTCCATGGCTATTGGACTCGATATCTAGGATATATAGACGACACCGCGTTTGATAGCAGCGCCGGCCCCGATGGCCACCTGGCCATGCTTGTAAGACGCCTCCTAAGCCACACACCCCCCGGGTTTTCACCCGGGCGCCCGTCCCTCACGGGTCATGACGCCGCGGCCCAACACAAACATGAGCGCATGCTGGCGACGATCGAAAATATCGTTGAAGGTTTTAGCGGATCGCCACCAACACCAAGCACCAAGTTGGCTAATTACCTCGAATACACCCCAGTGCCCGATCCGCCCGACAGATTTAATGACTTTCCGGATTTGCTGCGGATTGTCATCATGTGGCGGTTGGTTTATCGCGACAGCGTCAACACCAGTTGGGTCTCGGCCGAGTCACACGAGGCATTTACGGAGCAAACGCTCCAGAGCCACTTGGATACACTGGTCTTCTCGACACCGGCCGGGAGGCGAAGAGTACGAGATGCTATTCTAGGACCGCAATCGGCCACCGGAGAAGAAGATCGCCCGGTTGAAAGTATTAGTGAATTATTTAATCGAGAAGGGGAAATACTTGCCACCCTTACACCGAGACTAATTAAAAAACTCCAGGGCTCGGCTAGCCAGGGGACACGAAATTTCCGAGAACTAGCGAATATATTACAAATAACCGACAAAAATCACGCCTCATTGCCTTCCATATTCGGAGCCCGATCGGGCGCACAAAACTGGCTCAATGCATCAACCAAACAACTATCTGCTTTAACGCCAAAGATACGATTTTTTAAAAGAAATTATTCATGGTCCAGCGAAGACTCTACATACGAGTTCGAGGACGATGTTCCAATAAGGCTGGAAGCTTTTTTTAGTGACAGAGCACTACAGCAAATAACCGACAAAACATTTGGTAAAGGTGGAGGATACGGAGTTAAAAGTGTTGACATAGAAAGTATTGGGGATACCCTCGGTACAGAGAAAATATTGCAAAAAGTTAATGTTGTATTATATTCTCAAACTCTGCAGGATCTCTTACCAGACGACATAGAAAGTTTCGGATCGGCAGCTGACAATTCTCCTTTACAATTAATTTTAGCCGGCTACAATATACGCGCCACCGGCGACGAGCCGATCAACAACGAAGAAGATTTTTTCCAAGGCTCGATAATCACCGAAAACTTTACGGGAAGGAAACAAGATATTGTTTTAGAATTTGGCTGGAGCGCCCCCACAAATCACTCTGACCCCGAAGTGCTGGCGCTAGCGGGATTTTTAGATAACCTAACAACAAAATATGTTTTAAATCAAATTCAATTTACTTTTAACTTTTTAGAAGATGGTACTTTCGATTTAAATATTGAGTTTATAGGAAGATTAGATTTTGTATTAAATGCTGATAACTTAAATGTTTTAGCTCTTTTAAATTCAGAGGATTCATTTATTAACGCCTATGAGCAAGAAAGGAGAGACCTAATCAATTTACAACTAGCAAATGCAGACCTCGCTCCCGGCAGAAACACGGATACTCTTTTAGACCGGTCCTTGGTGAATACTGCCGCAAACGAGAATATTTTAAATAATTATTCCTCTTTTTTAAATGAACTTTTTAAAGATACAAAATTATATAGATTATATTTAAAAAAAAGTTTAATAGTCGACGAACGAACCACCAGCCTCGAAACCGCGCTCGAAGCGCTCGCCCAACACGACACCGAGGCGCTTGAAGGGCTCTTGTTGCAAAGATATAATGCAGAGGCGTTAAGTAACGCCAATTTTGAGATAGAAGTACTAAACCCCGGAAGAGATAACGAGATATCTACATATTTCGGTATTGATGATATTGAAGAAGCGCTCCGCGGCGCCGATAGTGACGATGCTAGAGACCTGTTCGGCAGAACGGCCGAGGAGGGCATGCCCTCTTTGTATTTTGATCATGATCGCTATGAATATTATACTATTCCATTTTTTAGATTGGGAGATATTCTAGACACCGTGGTAAAAGCAGCTAGAAACGAGCGCTTCTATCAGGGTTTAGGTTTCGACGAAGAGCCCTACTTCATTAGTGGGCCAATAATATATTCTGATTTTATAACAAATCCCGACGACGATCACCCAGGAAAAAAATATATATTAAATGTTTGTGATATTTTAATCTCTTTAAGACAGTTCAGAGAATTCTTTATGGATAAGATTGTATTGCGTACGCGAACTCAATTTGGCTTTAAAAACTTTATCAAGCAGCTTGTTGAGGAATTCTGTCAGAAAAATGCTTTAAGTGCTGTAGTGGAAACTAAATATCTGCCTTCGACAGTTCAGACCAACTTTAGTAGTTTCGAGATTGACTATAAATATCAAGACCAATATATTACTACCGATACCCCGATACCTTTAGTTGAGGACCTCAAGGAGGCGGTACCCGGACATCTTCCCGAGGGCCTTAATAATATCTTAACACCACAGTCCCGCACACGACCTGCTTTGTTCTTCCAAGCCTTCGATGCCGGGATAGCTATTCCAGCTATCAGCGATTCGCCCAGCATCTCCGCCCAGCGCACCCTCGATATGAATCGTGGTATATATTGGTTTGAGTTTGGAAATAACTTTGGTGTATTAAAAAATGTTTCTTTTAGCAAGCTACAAATCCCCGGTCTGCGGGATGCAGCGATCATAAGGGCCCAATCTGGTTTAGGCTTTGTTAGATCGGAGCCTTATAATATCGATATGACAATATTCGGAAGCTCGTTTATGTTTCCAGCCCAATATATATATTTTAACCCAACATCAGCATTGGGAATTAGCTCCGAATCGTTCGGAGAGGCTACTATGTTCGGAAAATTAATTCAAATAGGAGGATATTACTTTGTTACAAAGGTCACTCATCGTTATGATATTGGGAGCGGCCTCTTTGAAACAAACTTAAACTGCGTCTATCAAGGAGATGGCCGCGCGACCCCTGTAATATATTCGATCGCGCAGCTCTCCAACCCGGGCGGTTTTGATATCGTCGTCGGCGGCGATCTCGATCTCGCGGCGCGGCCGTCGTCCGGGCCAACTGGCGCTGAAGGTCCCGATGATCCGCTGCCAGAGGGATGGAAGCACCAAGATCCGGCCGTAGATGGCAACGCCACACCAGTAGGGTCCACCACCGGCGGTGGCGCACTGCCCGGGATGTATTAATCGAGGGGGAGACGAATTAAATCATGGCTTTTACAATAGCAAAAAATATTTCGAAAAATCCAAGAAGATTATCAGATAAATTTATTAATAAAATAATTTATGACGATGTAGCTTTTTTTAATTTTGGTTTAGCTGACTCCACACTAGAGGGAAGACAGGCAAGGTTTAATTATTATGATCCAGATTTGGATTCATTTTATATTAATGATTTAAGAAAATTGAAAAGTTTAGAAAGAGATGTTTATGCTTTAGACTTTGTTGCTGACAACTTTCTAGAATTGAAAAACTTTGTTAAAACCAATCTCGCTAGAGGGGTTTTTACATTTCCTCAAAATGAGTTAGTGACATTGGAGCCCAAACAGGGTTATAATGATACGGTTTTCATATCCAATTATGATTCTCTTGTGGATCTAAATTATAATTCTTTTATTAAGAATTATTTAGTAAGACATTCACGCGTAGACAGAATAAGAAACTTTGATGATTTTATAAAAGAGTATTTTCTTTTCGCTGAATCTATTGGAGATACTTTTTTAATTACAAGAGATAAATATATTTCTTCAAAATTTAACAATTCTCTTCATAACGGATTAACCATAGAAATATCAGCCGAAGATAACACGAAAATAGTTGATATATATGAGAAATATTTCGATAATCCGAACTTCCAGTTAATGGTTCAGAGCGCAAACATGTTTGGCTTTTTTATTGATAAAAATGCACCCTGGAGATTGATAGCGAATCTCAATTCTCCGATTATGCAGAAAAAAGCAATTGGATACATGGTTGGGGAAGAGATGTCCGAAGAAGATACTAGTGTTGTTTTTCGTCGCGACTTTTATGCCTTCTACTATCAAAAGGCATTCATGACTGAGATAGAAAACTTAAAAAACAAAATGTTTGACTTCTATAGCAATCTCATACAGTTGTTTCCTGATTTCGTTTCTTATACTGATACCTGCAGGGTTACAAAGTTAATCTACCCCAAGGAACCTATAACAAGAGAGGTGTTTAAAGAAAAATACAGTGATGCTTATTGGCTTAAGGCTTTTTTTGATATAAGATTAATTGAATTAGGTGTTTCTATTGAACCGTTGGAAAAACAAAAGATTGAAAAAACAATGACGACCGTCGCGAAAGAAGTTGACATCACCCGGGCTTTGCGATATACTCAATCACAACTCAAACGTCTTGCTTTCGGCTCGAACTTTAAGGCTCCTCGCCGCGGCTAAGTCAACGCCGGGAGTCGCTTTCAGTCCTATTGAGACAGAGAGCGCGAATAGATTTTTGAGATTTGTCACAAGAGAGTAAAAATTGTTTCAAACCCTAGATTCTAAAAACCAATGCCACGCTATCTATCAAGATGGCGTTTTTCATTTCGAAGATCTTGATAACGTTCAGCTTTCCAACGAAACCTGGGCCTATCACCCACTCCTGCGCGGAGACGATATAAATATCGCGTCCGTATACGCACAAGGGGCAACCCTAAAAGAATGTTGTCCAGCGGAGTTTATCGAGATCTATGACAAGATTGAGAAAAAACTCCAATCTTTCAATCTCGCATTTGAGACAGTCAACCTAAACATTGATGACTGGTGTATCTATGACTTCGTTCCCAAGTCGTTCTTGACTGACTTTTGCGAGATCAAAAACACAATCACCGAGAATGTCCTTCTCAACTATTCCAAACCGCAGAACTACGACCACATGCTAAACATCCATCGTCTGCTTGGTGAGATGAACTATAACGAAGTTCTTTTTGACTTTGGTGTCGCGGGGGGTCTTGCCACAACGAAAGCCCTTAGAGCGAAGCTGAAGAGCGTTAGAGAGGGAAATATGTGGATACAGTATGACCCATACGGAACGGTTACAGGAAGATTGACGTGCAAACCGCATTCTTTTCCTATTCTAAACCTTCCCGCAAAGTTCCGGAAAGCATTACAGCCAAAAAACGACCTTTTTGTTGAGATTGATTACAACGCAGCCGAACTTCGCACTATGTTGGCCCTAGCAGGCCACGAACAGCCCCTAGAAGACATTCATATGTGGAACATGAAGAACGTATTCACTCGGGTAAGCAAACGCGAGAGCGCTAAAAAGAGAGCCTTCCAATGGCTATACGGTAAAACCTCCCCAAATAAGACTTTGGAGAAGATTTACGACAAGACAAAAATTAAAGAAGACTATTTTCACGGTCATTATGTAAAAACACCCTTTGGGCGTGTTATCGAATGTGACGATGATCATGCGATCAACTATGTTATCCAGTCAACAACAGCCGACATTGTGTTGGAGAAGGCTTTTGAGATACAAAACTATCTAAATAATAGAAAAACCGACTTGGCTTTTATTATTCACGACTGTATTATTCTTGATGCGAGCAAGAAAGACCTTGACATTATCGAAGAAATCGCTACAATGTTCTCTAACACTCGCTTCGGTGACTTCCGGTCCTCAATAAAGGCTGGGAAAAACCTTGGAGAAATGAGGGAGATCTAAATGATAAACAAAATCGTTGCTATTGGGACGGCTGGTCACAACATAGCCCAGAAGTTCCTAAAGTATTATGACTATAAGGTTTTCTCCTTCTCGGAGAAAGGCGACTATAAAGTTCCTGCCGCAAAGAAAGTAGAAGATCTGGAAGAGAAAATGACTTCTGCGAAGAGAAGGTGGGCAAAGAAGCTTCGGGACTTTGCTGAAGATGATGACTTGCTCTTTGTTGTTTCAGGAGCCTCAAAGTCGGCTGCTATTTCTTTGGTCACAATGGCCGAGGTAAAACAAAATAGCAAGACTGTTATCTTTATCAAGTCTGACGAAAACACAATCAACGGAACTTCGAAACTTCACCAAAGAGCAACCCTGATGATTTTACAAGAGTTTGCGAGATCTGGTTTGCTTGATAGGATCTTTATTATGGACAATAAAGAACTGGAGAAAATAAATCCAGAGACAAACATTCTAAACTATTATGATCAGATCAATGATGTTGTCGCATCAACATTCCATATGATCAACTTTTGTAAATCACAACAACCTATTCTAAACACGACTGATGATCCAGTTGAGACAGCAAGAATAGGAACACTTGGGGTTTTCGATACGGGCGCCTTTGAGAAGCGCTTTTATTATAATCTTGCGTATCCGCGAGACACAAACTTCATTTACATTCTAAATGATGAAACACTCAAACAGCCCGCCAAGCTGATGGAGATCAAAGACTTCAATACGAAGAACAACGAAGAAGAGCCTTCGAACAGTTCTTCTTTCGTGATCTATAAGTCAGATCTCGATTATAACTATGGCTACATTGTACAGTATTCTTCCTTGATACAAGAGCAGTTGATAGAAGAGTAAAATGAAAAAGGGGGGCACGCCGAGCTTGACATCTGCCCCCGAGCCGTGCTATAATGGCTCTGTCGTCGTCGTGGGGGCTTTCCCCCCCGGCGAAACCGTTTTTCACAACCACGGAGGATAAAATGGGAATTGACATGTCAAAAATGAAACAAAAGTTGAACCAACTTCAAAATGGTAATGGACGAGGTAATGGGGCCACATATTTTAAAATGGAACCCGGCAATACGTATCAAGTGCGTATTCTACCCACGCCTGATGGCGATCCATTCAAGCAGTATTATGTACATTATCGTGTAGGTAATACTTCGCCCTTCCTTTCACCGAAGAAGAACTTTGGCGAGGAAGATGTTCTCGATCAGTTTGTTCGCAAGCTGTATGACGAGGGCTCTGAGGATAGTCGCTCTATGGCGAGAGACCTTTCGGCTAAGGCTCGCTTCTTTTCACCAGTAGTGGTGCGAGGTCGTGAGGATGATGGCGTTATGGTCTGGTCGTATTCCAAGACTGTGTATGAGCAATTGCTTCGCACTGTTCTTGATCCTGATTATGGTGATATCACTGATGCCGATGGGGGTTTTGACCTCAAGGTGACTTATGATAAGCCCGCAGGAGGCTTTCCTACTACTGACGTCCGAGCACGTCCGAAGCCAAGTGCGCTTTCAAAGGACTCGGATCAGGCAGAGGGTTGGCTCGCAAACCTGCCCGATATTGACGGTATGCAAAACCGCAAGACCCCCGAAGAGGTAAAGCAAATTCTTGATGAGTTTCTTATGTCGGGTAATGAGGACGTTGAGAGCCTATCTTCTCAAACTACTTCATACGGCGGCTCTTCTCGCGTCGCAGACGCGTTGTCTGACTTGGTTTAATGGGTATCAAAGATCTAAAAGATCTTTTGAATAAGAAAATGGGCGTTAATGTCGCCCATGATCTTACTCAAGACAACCCGACCGAAGTCAAAGACTGGATTCCAACGGGTTCTCGGTGGCTAGACTCTATCGTTTGTAAGGGTAAAGTCACTGGGATCCCTGTTGGGAAATGGACTGAAATTGCTGGCCTTCAATCAACGGGCAAGTCGTATATGGCCGCACAGGTCGCTGCGAACGCTCAAAAGAAGGGTATTTCTGTTGTTTATTTTGATTCCGAGTCAGCCCTTGACCCTTCTTTTTTGGAGAAGGCAGGCTGCAGCTTGGAAGATCTTCTTTATGTTCAGGCACTTACAGTAGAGAATGTGCTAGAAATGATCGAGACGATCTTGGAACAAACAACGGATAGGGTATTGTTTATTTGGGATTCTTTGGCTATGACTCCTTGTAAAGCGGACATTGAAAAAGATTTCAATCCGCTAGGATCAATGGCTATGACGCCGCGCGTTATGTCCAAGGGAACTCAAAAACTATCCATTCCAGTAGCTAATAAACAAGCAACTGTTCTTATTCTAAACCAACTAAAAACCAATATTACATCAAACATTGCAGAGGCGATGACTACGCCTTATTTCACCCCAGGTGGTAAAGCGCTGGCGTATGTTTATTCATTACGTGTGTGGCTTACCAACCGAAAGGCGAAGAACGCATTTATTACAGATGAAAATGGTTTTCGTTTAGGTAAAGAATTGAAATGTAAGATCGAAAAGTCTCGGTTTGGAACCGAGGGAAGAACTTGCACTTTCAAGATCTTATGGGGAACTGATAACCCCACCATTATGGACGAAGAAAGTTGGCTGGAAGCGATCAAGATTTCTGATCGCGTAAAGGCTGGTGCTTGGTATTCACTTACTTACCGGGATGGAACTCTCAAAAAGTTCCGTGCTGCTGACTGGGCGAAAGAGCTGGAAGACCCCCTTTTCCGAGAGGAAGCGTTGGCGATCATGGATGAAGTCGTTGTACGAAAGTTCGATGAGAGAACTGGAAATGCAGAGGACTATTATGAGCCAGAAGAGAATACCGACGAGTCGTGAGCGGAGAATGTTGGAGTTGGCTGCTAAAACAGCAGCCACTTCTTCATTCCGCAATTTCAAACACGGGGCAGTTTTAGCCAAAGGGTCATCGGTACTAAACATAAGCACAAACAAGAACCAGTATAGTTCGTTTGCTGCAAGATTTAAAGAATGTCCGAGTCACGCCACTGTACACGCCGAACTTGGAGCTATTTTAGGAGTCGATAGAGATTCCACAAGTAGTTCGCATGTTTATGTCGTTCGTGTAAATAAAACAGGTGACTGGAAATTATCAAAACCTTGTCAAATGTGTCAAGCAGCAATGGAATATGTGGGTATAAAAAAGGTTATTTATTCAGTGGGAAAAGATGAGGTAGGAGAGATAAGATTTTGATTGGAGGATTAGTAGAGTATTATAACCCCTCACCGGGAGAAAGATACGGAGTGATTAGAGAGATAGATGAAGAAGGGAAATACAGTATCGCAACAGGATGGTACGGCCTAACTACATCAGGGGGACATGTGAGGCGTTCGTCCGCCGGGACTTTTCAGGTCCTAACGCCAAAACAGATCGCATTGGATCGAAAACAGATTGAGAAGCATTTCAAAGGAGTTTGGGATACTTCCAATTCAAGAAGGGCAAGTGTAAAGAAACTTATCATTAAAGAAAATAATGATGAGAAAATGCACGAGATTAATTACTTGCCGCCAGTTGTCGCAGCACAACTGGAAGAGTATTTTCTATCACACAGGTGGTTTGCACATGCAGAATGAAAAAATAATGATCGTAGATGCTCTCAATATGTTTTTGAGATCCTACGTAGTCAACCCCTCACTTGGTCCCAATGGTGATCCAATTGGGGGGTTTTATGGTTTCCTGAAGTCATTACAAAAATGTATTAGGGAGATCGAACCCAACGAAGTTCACATTTGTTGGGATGGCCCGGGGGGAGCCGTAAGAAAGAGATCCGAGAACAAAGGATACAAAGAAGGCCGGAAACCGATTAAAGTTAACTGGAATTATGATAATCTAACCGATGACGAAAAAATGAAGAATAAGATCTGGCAACAGATCAAACTAATGGAGTATCTCGACTTCTTGCCGACAAAGCAATATATGTATGACGGCATTGAGGCTGACGATGTAGTAGCCTATCTATGCTCTATGCCAGACGCAAGAGATAAAGTAAAAGTGATTGTATCCAGCGATAAGGACTTTCTACAACTTTGTAGTAATAAAGTTATTGTTTATCGTCCAATCGCAGATAAGTTCGAAACAACAAAAACTGTTGTAGAGGGCTATAAAGTTCACCCGAACAATATGGCCTTTGCACGCTCAGTAGACGGCGATCGATCGGATAACCTTCCTGGTATCAAGGGGTTAGGAATGAAAACCCTCGTAAAGCACTTTCCTTTTCTTTCCGAAGAGAAGATTTATGGCCTTGACTCCATCTATAAAATATGCGAGAATGTCGAGGACAAAAAGTCAATCCATACCAAAATTTTGAATTCAAAAGATCTTTTACAGAGTAATTATAAAATGATGCAGTTGTATGCGCCGAACATTCCTATTGTGGTTTCGGACGCGATTAGAGACACACACAACCAGCCATTTTCTTACTCCCAAAAAGACTTTGACGCACACTTTATTCGAGATGGCATTGGAGCCTATGACTGGACATCGCTCAAGCTTTATTCACGTATTGTAGTGAATAGGCAGAACGACAAAGCAAGGAGGAATAATGAATATGCTAGTTGACTCCCCATACGATAAAGCCGACTTTGAGCGGTTTGGAAAGTCATTTCAGGAAAAGCTATGTAGGTTGATCATTTTTGATCGTCCTTTTGCTGATCAGATGGAAGAAGTGTTGGATATCTCATTCTTTGAGAATAAAGCGCTACAAGAACTTACCAAGCTTATCTTCAAGCACCGAGCCGAATACAAAGTTCATCCGTGTGAGGATACTTTAGAGACCCTCATTAGAACCGAGATCTCGGATCTTCCCGAGAGCACACAAAAAGTTATTAGAAACTTTGTCGCAAAAGCAATCGGGAACAAGAGCATTGCAGACGCAGAGTTCATCAAGAACCAAGCGCTGGACTTTTGCAAGAAGCAAAAACTACAAGAAGCAATTATTCATTCTATCTCTCTTATCAAGGTTTCGTCTTTTGATGAAGTCAAGGGAGTTATTGATGAAGCACTAAAACTAGGGATGGACAATGATTTTGGTCATGATTTTATTAAAGATTTTGAAGCACGTTATGTAGAAAGGCCGAGACATCCAGTGACAACAGGATGGGATTTGATTGACGGACTTTCTCAAGGCGGGCTTGGCGCAGAGGAACTGGGAGTGTGTATTGCTCCAACGGGAGCAGGAAAGTCAATGGCTCTCGTTCATTTGGGAGCCGCTGCAGTACAAGAAGGGAAAACAGTTGTTCACTACACATTGGAACTTTCAGATAAGGTAGTTGCGCAACGATACGACTCTTGTATTTCCGAGATCAAACTCAATGATCTCAAAGATAGACAAGAAGATGTGCTGGATTCGATCAAAGAAGTCCCAGGAGCGCTCGTTGTGAAGTCTTATCCAACAAAATTTGCAAAAACTGTAACCCTCGATAGACATTTAGAAAAGTTGGTTTCTAGGGGGGTAGAAGTGGGTATGATCATCGTTGACTATGCAGATCTTCTCAAGCCATCAACTAGTTATAAAGATAAGAGGCATGACTTGGAATCGATTTATGAATCGCTTCGTGGCCTCGCTCAAAAATACAAGTGTCCACTATGGACAGCATCACAAACGAACAGATCCGGTGTGAATGCGGAGATTGTAACAATGGAAGCAATCTCAGAAGCATTCAACAAGTGTTTTGTTGCCGATTTTATCTTTTCTCTGTCTCGTACAATTGAAGATCGGAGCAACAACACCGGCAGAATTTATGTCGCCAAGAATAGAAACGGCGCAGACGGGATTATTTTTCCCGTGTTTATGGATACGAGCAATGTAAAAATTCGTGTTTTGGAGCCAACAAATGAAAGTATCGAAGACCTAAAAAAGAATACAGCAACGCGCCAAATGAACCATTTGAAAGATCAGTATAGAAACCTGTTAGACACAAAAAAAGGAGGTGATTGATGGAAATAGCAACAAAGATCTTATCGGACATTACAGTCCACATGAAATACGCCAAATACCTTCCTGATTCAAATCGTCGGGAAACTTGGGATGAGTTAGTCAATAGGAACATGCAAATGCATATAAAAAACTATCCTGAATTAACTGACGAGATTGTAAATGTTTATAATAAGTTCGTAAGAAAGAAGAAGGTCCTTCCGTCTATGCGTTCTATGCAGTTCGCTGGGAAGCCTATTGAGGTTGCTCCAAACAGAGTTTATAACTGTGCTTACTTACCGATAGATCACCCGTGTGCTTTTTCCGAAACTATGTTTTTGCTTCTCGGCGGAACGGGTGTGGGCTTTTCAGTCCAGGGTCACCACGTTGAGAAACTGCCCGAGATCCGCCGACCGAACACTCGCAGAACACGACGCTTTCTGATCGCTGACTCCATTGAGGGCTGGGCTGACGCAGTAAAGGCGCTGGTTCATTCCTATTTCAAGGGAAAGTCTAAACTTCGGTTTGACTTTTCGGACATTAGACCAAAAGGATCTCGTTTGGTTACGTCGGGTGGTAAAGCACCTGGACCACAACCACTAAAAGAGTGTCTTGTGAAGATCGAAGGTGTTCTTTCAGATAAGGAAGACGGGGATAAGCTAGAGCCTATTGAGGTTCACGACATTATTTGCCACATCGCTGACGCTGTTCTTGCGGGTGGTATTCGTCGCGCTGCTCTTATTTCTTTGTTTTCCGCTGACGACGATGAAATGATTTCGTCAAAGACAGGGAACTGGTGGGAAACCGCACCACAAAGAGGCCGCGCAAATAACTCTGCCGTTATTCTTCGCCATAAGGTTGATGAAGAATATTTTATGGATTTATGGGAGCGTATTCGTAAGAGTGGATCGGGAGAGCCGGGTATCTATTTGTCCAACGATAAAGATTGGGGTTGTAACCCTTGTTGTGAGATCGCTCTTCGCCCCTATCAGTTTTGTAACCTAACAGAAGTTAATGTTTCAGACGTCGCCTCACAAGAAGAATACGAAAGTCGTGTAAAAGCAGCAGCATTTCTAGGAACGCTACAAGCAGGTTATACCGACTTCCACTATCTACGCGATGTTTGGCAAAGAACAACAGAAAAAGACTCGCTTATCGGTGTATCAATGACTGGTATTGCTTCTGGTACTGTGTTGGATCTAGACATGAAAGCAGGCGCAAAAGTCGTGAAGGAAGAAAATAAAAGGGTAGCAGAAATTATTGACATTCGTCCCGCAGCCAGAACAACTTGTGTGAAGCCCGCAGGAACAACTTCCCTAACATTGGGAACTTCCTCTGGTATTCACGCTTGGCATAGTGACTATTACATTCGTCGTTTGCGGGTTGGTAAGAATGAAGCCATTTATGCTCATCTTGCCAAAAACCACCCAGAACTGGTGGAAGACGAGTATTTCCGCCCTCACGATACGGCGGTTATTTCAGTTCCGCAGAAGTCTCCCGAAGGAGCCATTTATAGAACCGAGAGCGCCCTATCTCTTTTACGAAGAGTAAGAAGAGTATCGGAGGAGTGGGTAAAGCCAGGGCACATAAAGGGCCAAAATACACACAATGTTTCAGCAACTATTTCAGTTCGCGAAGGTGAATGGGACGAAGTAGGACGTTGGATGTGGAAATACCGAAATGTCTATAATGGGCTTTCGGTGTTACCTCACGATGGCGGGAGTTACGAACAGGCGCCTTTTGAGGAATGCTCCCCAGAGACGTACGAAGTTCTATTAGGCTCTTTGCGGGATGTAGATCTATCCAAGATCAGAGAAGATGAAGATAATACAGATCTCACAGGAGAACTGGCTTGTGCGGGACCTCACGGTTGTGAGATCACCTAAACAAAAACACTTGACAAACGCATTAGCGGATCTTATAATTATAGGGTCCGCTTTTATTACGGAGGAAAAATGACAGATCAAGAAAAAACAGAAAAGATTCGGGATTTCATCACAGCTTTTGATGCTCTCGAAATGCAAATGGAGCCCTACAAGGAGTCCAAGAGAGACCTACGAGGCAACTATAAAGAAAATGGTTGGCTTACAGGGGAAGAAATGAGGCTCGCTGTAAGAGCTTATCGCATGTTACGGAAGGATGAAGATCTGGAAGAGCTACAAGAAATGTATAAGAAGCTGCTAACAACAGTTTCAGTAGCCAGAGGTTAGAGAATGTATAAACCGTGTCACCGATTTCTCAAAGTAGAACTTTGCGAGATTCAAAAAGAAAGTGAAGAAACATCAGCAGTGCTTTTACCAGCAGAGTATCTCCAACAAAGACAACAGAGATACCGAAAGGCAAAGTTAGTTGGTGTCGCATCAAAATGCGAAATGTTTTCCGAAGAAGACCTAAACTCTTGTGTGGTTTTGGACACCACTATGGTAGAGACATTCGTCGATGAAAACAAAATGGAACATCTATTTATTTTAGAAAACAATATTCTTGCTTATGAAGAATGAGAATCTTTTTACCCTATCTAACGTTCTTTATGCTGTTCGCAGCAACAGCACACGGAGAATGCGTCTGCGTGAGACCGCTAGCACATTCCTACGAGTATGCTCTAATTGACTGTGCTTTTTATGAAGAAGTCTGTGAGAATCACGAAGAAGGAACAAGCACAAGTCCGTGGGAAGCGGTGCCTTATGGGCACATTCCCGCTGGGCTTTTACCCAATAGGTGGCTTGGCGAAGATAGGTGGAAGATTGTGAGAAGAACATACGAACTACCAATAATACACAAAGGAAAATAATGGAAATAAAAGAAGATACAGTATATCTATACGATGATAAGATTGGACGCTGTGATTTTATTCAGTCTTACGGCGACGATCTAATGGTGGTTAATTCCGCCCGTGTTTCCTTCGGGGTCACGAAAAAAGAACTTGACGAGAGAGATAAGAAACTTATTAATTATCTTGTTGAGCATAAACATACAAGCACGCTAGAACATTGCGGGATCACATTTAGGTGTGTGGTTCCTCTTTATGTTCGTTCTCAACACCATCGCCACCGCACTTGGTCGTATAACGAGATCAGCCGGCGTTATACAAGTTTTGATTTAGAGTTTTATGAACCACGCATTTTTAGAAGTCAAGACGAGTCAGACAGACAAGCGTCCAATGACAACTTGATCAACCCGAAGATCGGAGACGGTGTATTCGGCGGCCCGAGAGCATCGCACCAAGTAATGGAACACCATAATAGATCTGTGGGCTTGTATAAGACTCTTTTGGACGCTGGTGTTTGCCGCGAACAAGCGAGAGGTGTTTTACCACAAAGCCTCTACACAATGTATTATGGGACCGCATGCTTAAATAATGTGTTCAAGTTTATCGGCCTGCGCATTACACCCCACGCCCAGTGGGAAATGCAGCAACTCGCCAAGGCTATGCTTATGTTCTGTAAAAGAGAGTTTCCGTATGCTACCGAAGCGTATTTAGAGAATGCTCTTGATCCTGAACTAGTAAAAGAACTAAACTTTATAAAATAAATGCCCATACCTAAACTTCTTGTTATTTTATTTCCACTTTTTGTTGGTTTTTTCCTTTTGGGCATTTATGGCTTGATAGTTCATACCGATAAGGACAATGATTGAGTATGAGTATGATGAAGTTGTTGTTGGGGGCAACATTTCATCACTCATTTTTGCCCTCCAACACGGCTTGCCGCTTATAAGTTCCACTTGGGATACCTTCTCAGTGTGGGATCAGCTGGAATACGATGAAAAATGGGTAAACATCTGCGATAAACTCCACTTGACGGGCACTCACACTGAAATGAAGTGGTTCCCGCATAACAAAATGGTTATGGAAGCGGGTTTAGTAGAGATGATGAGCGCTCTTACCATCTATCACGGTATGTCTTACCCCAAAATAACGTTCAAAGGTGGGTTGGTGGTTATGGAAGGCGGCATAAAGGGTATCGCTTCCAACAAGCACGAGTTTCTGATCAAGGCGAACACCTATCACGTTGTCGATCCAAAACAAATTCGCAACATTACCTTCGAACCTTGCGAGACCAGAAACAAAAACGCCATAAAAGTGATCGATCGTTTTGAAGAAAGAAGGTTCATTCCAGGAAAACCCAAAGGAATAATGAATAAAGACAAGTTCGTAAAGGAAATGGTGTTTGACGGCCCGCGTATTTATGCTATTTCTTATCTCAAAGTGCGAGATCTCAAAAAAGAACGCTATGCTGACTATTCCGCAAGGTTTATCGCGCAGGACCTAATGAAGTCCATTGGTCTAAAAGGACCAAAGAGGCACGATAGACCACACATTCACAGAGGGGTGTCGTTGAGGCACCAAGAAAGGCTGGTGGAACAACTAGAACAAAAGTGTTATAAAACAAAAGCGCCCTTTATCTTCCACAACTTTGACGAGAGGGAATATATGGACGACATTTTAGATTTGGATTTACCTGAATGGCATTAGATTATCATACAAATATGGTGGGAGTTATTCCCTCATTTGACCTAGAAATAGATTTTGGCTTTGAGTGGGATAACTGCCTAATGCCTATTGACAATGATCTTACCCTTATTGAGAGAGCGGTATTGGAATGTGCGACCGTTGGTTGTAGCAGCATTTGGATCGCTTGTAACCCTCATATGATCCCACTAGTTCAGGAAAGAATGGGAGAAGTGGTATTGGATCCAGTTTGGGCAAACAGAAACATGGACAGGGCCGGCTGGCGAAGAAAAAGACACATTCCTCTTTTTTATGTCCCGATAAACTCAAAAGACATTTACCGAAGAGAGAGTGTATCCTGGCAGATCTTATACGCAGCACATTCTTCCTATTATGTCTCAAAGTTTATTTCCAAATGGACAACATACGACAGGGTTTATGTCGCATCGCCCTTTGGAATCTTTGATCACTCTGCTTTACGCTCACACCGCGCGACCATAAGAAAGAATAACTGTTTGGTTTCTTTTGAGGGAAAAACTATTTTGGACAACATCCCTCTTGGGTTTTCGTTTAGTCCAGAAGCATTTATAAAATCAAGAAGAAACTTTCGCAAACTTGATGCGTTAAAAGGTAAAGAGGTTCGGTATTCAAAACCGTCCGAAGTGTTCGGGAACATAAAAGACAAAGAGCACGAACTAATTACTATAGAAGAGTTTTATGATGCGACTACTTTTGAGGGACTTAGAGAATACTTCAAGTCCGACATTACATTCAAGGTAAAAGAGAAGAATTTTCTATTACCGAAACTCTGGCTTAACAGAGTTAACAGCAAGGAAAAGTAAAATGAGAATATTATTAATTGTCCTATGCCTATTTTTTATGTGTGGATGCGAGTTTTATACGTATGATAATGAGCTGCGCATGCGCTCAACAGTAAGGCCCAATGTTGACTATCATTTCGAGAGGCCCAGATGTACAAACGCCGATCGCCAATACGATCATGGATACAGTGAACTCGTGTGCGAATGGGACTGCGCTTATTATAAAGGCCACGTACGAACAAGTGTTACTTTGTTTTTCCACCGCTACCTAGACGGGTGGCACCTAGAAGGGGAAATGATAGAAGGGCATGATTGTTATTATTGACGTTGAAAAAGCCCCGCTCGCCCGCTTGACACGGGGCTCTCCCCGTGGTATAATACCCCCGTACCCGTCGAAAATGACCGACGACGGGGGTTTTTACTTTTTACAACCACGGAGAACATTATGAATAAATTTGAAGAAGCAATGGAATTCATTGAAACCAGTCTGGATCATCTATCTGGAGAACGACCTATCACAGTTGTTTTCGAAGATGTCGAGACATATAATAACATCAATCACTATGACCAAGTAGAGCATCTAGAAAACTCAGAACTTCTCAGTCCGCTTTATGACTTTTATCAAGAAGCCTTTCAAAATTATTTTGACGACAACGATCCCATTCCGGAGTTTGCACTAGACGCCAAGACCCAACTAGAAGAGGGCGGCATTATCTCTGATAACGAGGAGGAACTAGAAGATAGTGGAGAGGATTATGATGTGGATGATATCCAGACTACCTTCCATGAAGATATGGAAAGTGAGTTTGCAGAAATGCTTTATGAGTATCGCGGGATGTATTTTGATATTGAGTTTGTGAATGACCAATGGGACTATAAGTCAGGTCAATCAACTCTTGTTTCTAAAAGTCCAATGACCGTCAAAGAGTTTTCCACTCATGGCCGCTGGTTCAATGGTGATCATATTGAGATTGCATTGAAGAATGGCACGATGAAATTTGGGAACTAAAGGGAGCGATGCGCATGAGGTATGACGTCATTTTTGGAAATCCTCCTTTTCAAAATAATCTAACTAGAAATAAAACTCAGCATAAACTTTGGAAAGAGTTCACAATCAAGGCGCTTGATGAATGGTTAGCCGAGGGGGGGTATCTTTGCTGGATTACACCCCAATCGTGGGGATCCCCAAGTAACAAAATTTTAAAACTCTTTAAAAAATACGCTCTTATTCATGTGGATTTAGATACAAGAGATTTTTTCCCTCATATCGGTAGTTCTTTTAGTCAGTACAAAATTCAGAAAAAAACAGAAGATCTACCCACAACTTCATTTATTCAAGACAATCAGGAATTTAAGTTTAAACTCTCACCCAACATTCTCTACATTCCCAATGACTTTTGTCGAGAGTCTATTAACATTCACGAGAAAGTTATGTTTAAACCACATGAGACTTTTGATGTTGGTTACGATTATGTCACATGCCATAATGTTATCCGGCATGCGGAAAAGTTAAACAATAAGAAAATTATTACTACGAGAGCATGTCTGGAAACCGAACTAACTAAAACACAAAAAGAGAAAGCCGAAAAAAAGCTGGCATCTCTCTTAGAAAAACAAAAAACAATTAATATTTCAGTTAGTGAAAAAAGAACATCTCAACACATCCATCCTTTGTTACATACAAATAAAAAAACTTGGTATTCATCAATCCGGCAAGACTTTGCAGGAAAGAAAAAAGTAATGTGGTCCAGATCGGGGTACACGAAGCCCTTTTATGACGATGGAAAATTGGGGTGTACGGATATGGGATATTATATAATTGTGTCCGATGACCTTCAGGGGCAACGGCTAGCCCATTATTTAAACTCTCCTTTGATGCAATATGTCTTTCGAACTGCTAAGTGGTCAGGATTCGGTAACGAGATTGTATTTAGTCGTATTCCCAAGATCTCCTTAGACAGAGATTTTACTAATGAAGATTATTATGAACTATTTTCATTGTCTGAATCGGAAAAGAAATATCTCTTAACACCCACAGCGAAGAAAAAAACAAAAAAAGTAAATAAAAGTGAAACAAAGGGCAATGAAAGGATTAAACATCTGGGGGAGGTTTTTACCCCACAAGAATTAGTATGCAATATGATGGAACAGGTACCGCTGACCGTGTGGGAAAGTGAGGAAAAAACATTTCTAGATCCTGCATGCGGCAATGGGAATTTTTTAGTCGAGATTTTAAGGACTCGACTTGCGCATGGTGTAGGACTCATCCCGGCTCTCAAGACCCTTTATGGGGTTGATATAATGAAAGATAACATTCTAGAATCTAGAAAGAGGCTTCTGGACATATGCTCAGAACACGGACACGCTCAGGAAAGTGCAGAAAGTATTATAAATAATAATATTTTTGTTGCTGATGCTCTTAATTATCCTCTTTGATTTAAAATATACCAATGAAGAAATTATGTGAAAGAAATCTGCTTCGTAGAGCAGAATCGTTAGAGGAGTCGCGCTGCTGTGTTGTCTTGGCTCAAATGTTTGAAGAAGAAAGTTTATTGCGTCGCGACAATTTAAATACATGCCGGCTTAACCTGAACGAAGAAGAGGAAAACGCTAGCGCAAACATTTCAGAGAAAGATAAACAAAGCCTCTCCAAGAAGAGAGGGGAGATCGGGCCGCTGACTGATGTTAGCGCAGCTGATATCAAGAAAACAATAGAAGTTATGTTCGGAGGCTTTGATAACATAAATCAAGTTGAGATTATTCCTTATAATAAAAAAGGCTTAAGTGAGACAGTCACTCAAAAAGCAGATATTGCTATTAAGATTTGGAAAACAGATTCCTCTTGTGAGACAGTATTCTTTTCTTTAAAACAATACGCCAAACTTGCGAATCCGCAAGTTGCTTCAGGAACTTGGCTCTCCACGTTGTGTGGTCTGTTTTTCGTGGTTGTTGGTCGAGGAAAGTTTAAGACGTCCACTGGAGAAGAGTTTCTATCTAAAGATTATAAAAAAGTAAAAAAGTATTTTATCCAATATTATAATATAGATATTACGCCGATGCTAGCCCTTACCCGCGAAGTGCAGCAATTAAGGTATGAAGAATGGAAACCAGACAATTGGACAGAAATTACAAAACTCCATGGAAATAAAGCTGCGGAATTCTTTGAAACAATGTTAACAAAAGTCATTAAGGAAAATCCAGATTTTTTAAGTATTCTACAGAGCCGCTTTCTCTCCCGTGCCGGCTTAGACCCGGGTGCAACAAATAAAGTTTTAAGTTTTAGTGCTTTCGATAAAAACGGCATTAAAATTTTAAACTCGTATCTCAATCCAGATTTTAAAAAACTCTATAAAGATTTAGCAACTTCCATACTTAAGGTCTATAGATACCGACAAGCAATTAGATTTGCTTTTACAAAAAATGGTAAAGAAATTCTAATTGGAGATATGCCCCTTACTATTAATTCTAATGGTGCATGGGCTAATAAGACTGGGTTCCACAAGGGAGAAAAACTCTATCTTCGCGAAGGCGAACGGAGACCAAAAAAATCAATGCAGCTAGACACTTCTACTAATGTGTGGCTTAAATTAAAAACTTATTATCAACCTATCTAAATTGAATAAATCAAATCTAAAATTTGTAAATCTACACGGCCACTCTTGTGTGGG
>Ga0208299_1000469_pt1 | contig 37558 bp, 41 predicted proteins | sample 15_taG_FD_184089 | JGI IMG/M metagenome (GOLD analysis project Ga0208299, IMG submission 184089) | Marine viral communities from the Subarctic Pacific Ocean - 15_ETSP_OMZ_AT15312 metaG (SPAdes) (version 2) | ecosystem: Environmental > Aquatic > Marine > Oceanic | place: Pacific Ocean | collected... | reverse complement strand
ACAGAACCTACTGGAATAGCCCTGTGCGACTCCGGCGGCTCAAGGGGGCGTATGTGGCAAAGGAATCAGGGCTTGACCGTAGAGGCCCTGGAAGAGCGCAATGAAGCTACCCTGGAAATCTCACACTCGGAGAAGTTCGGCTGGGACTTTGAAGTCACAATCGACCTTTACCACTTCCTGAAGGAAAGGCTACACCTGGACGACTTCTGCGAGGAGTTCAACGAGCTACCCGTGGAAGACTGGGAAGGTGACGGGTACGGCCTTTCTAAGGCTGGCCAGGAGTGGCTAGACGCACGAGACTTCGAGCTACTGGAGAGCCACAATACTTACAACTGGGAATCTAACCTTTCCCAGGTCATCCAATTCACGGAAGTCAAGAACTTGGAAACTGACGAGGAGTACATCCTTTTGCAGGTACACGGGGGAGCCGATGTGCGGGGAGGATACACCGATGCAAAGCTGTTCCTAAAGGACTGCGAATACTTTCCAAACGAGGCTTGTAGTTTCGTCGTATTCAAAAGCGTACCCGGACTGCCTGAGACCCCACCTCCTGGAATACCTGGACTTCCTGAACCCTACTCAGGGGAATGGTTGAACCTGTCTTATTCTGGGGAGTGGATAAACAACGACGGTGGATGCGCAGACGATGAGGACTTTGCCGAGTTCGGTGAAGCCGCTCTAACTGAAGGCACCTCCGTCACAATAGCTGGAGACTTGCACGAGTCCTAAACCCTTTAAGGTAAACGACATAAAGTTTCTCTTGCAATTGGCTACCGCTGACATAAACTTAATACACCAGGGGGGCGCAAGTCCCCCACCAACCCAAACCCAAAGCAAAATCATGACCAATACCGAGACACTTCAAGACCTGGCAGAACTACTTTCACTCATTGAAAGGGCCGCAGACAAGGCTTTAAAGATAGCAGACGAAACTGGGCTTCCTGGCGTTCACGAAACCGCTAACGCCCTGATTGACTCATACGAGAAAGTTGCCAGTCGCATTACGAGATTAGAGAGAGGCGAAGGAACCACACCGAAAAACATTTGGCTTACCGAGGGCATGAGCCCAGACGAGGACAACGAGACGATGAAATGGTGGAGCGGGAAAAACGCCGCGCCTAACCTGAACCTTTCGCAGTACTAACTAACCCAAAACTCAGGGGGGCTTTCGCCCCCCACCAACCAAAACTAGAATCATGAACCCAACCGCAGTACAACGACGTAGGCCATCACGCCAAACCGAAGCCGAAAAAGTCTACTGGGTAATCTCTGAATTAAAGAGAACCAAAGGAAACTTTAAGGCGGAAATTGAAGCATTAGCCGAAGTCTATGAGGTTTTATCTAAGGCCGAAGAACCAACAACCAACAACGGAGAATCAAAATGAAAGACAACACATACATATACCACGGCACCTCTCCTCAAGCCGCCAAGAAAGCACTCAGAGAGGGGATAAAGCCAAGAGTTACAACTCAACTAGAAGGAAATTGGGAGGAGCATCCGAGCCTAGAAACAATGGTCTACTTGACGGATTCCTACGCCCCCTACTTTGCAGTCCAAGCCACCCCTGAAGATGGCACTAAAAACCCTGACTGGGGAACCGTTCTTGAGATTGATGCTAGCCTCCTCGAAAGCGACCTGTTCTACCCCGATGAGGATTTCATCGAACAGGCAACGAGAGGTAGCACCTACGAGGAAATAGAGGATGTGTTCGGGGAATGCGTAGCAGACCTTTCTAGGGTTGAGGACATGGCGGAGAGGACAGCCTACATCCGTGAAAACATGGTCAGCTTCTACGGCTACGCAGATGCGAGCATGGCTGGCTTAGGGAACTGTTGCTACGAGGGAACTATCCCCGCCGAGGCAATCAGAAGGGTTAGCACCTTCAAAGCATCCGCGATGGCTATGGAGGCTCAAGAGCCTTTCATCAGCCTAGCGAACTACCGTTTCTGCGGCGACAAATACCGAACCATAAACAAGTGGTTCTTCGATGAACTTTCGGAGGCAGACCTAGAGAAATATAGCCTAGGATTCGCGGAGACCAAGTGCGAGGAGCATAGAGCGGTAATGCGATTCAATCTTAATCAAAACCGCACAACCCTTTCAATAGAAGATAACCCGCATTTTGCTGGGAAACCCCTCAACCAAAACTAAACCAATGAACAACGAAGACAACACTTACGATGACCTTAAAAAAGCACTTTTGCTGGGCATCTTCTTTCTAGCCCTATGCCTTGCATAGTACCCAAACACGGAGAAAAACAATGAAACTTAAAACAACACCTTGGCACCTTGAGTGCCACAACTGCCACGGAGAAGGTTCCATAGAATGGACTGCCACTTCATGGAATGGAAATCAGTCATCGTCGCGAGGTCATAGCGAGACTTGCGAATACTGCAACGGAGAAGGCTCTTACGAAATCCCTGGCTGGGTTTCAGAGAAGGACATTTCCGAGTGCTGTCCCACCTATTTCAGGAAGGAGGACATAGAGGACTTCCTTGACCCTGAAGCGTTAGCTCAATGGGTCGCCGAGAGGCAACCCCATGACCTCGAAGTGGCGGAAGAAGAGGAGGTGAAGTGATGAACGCATCCGAACAAGCAGACGATTTGGAACTCAAACTCATGAAGGCTTTAAGGCTTCTGGAGGAGTTGTTTTATTCGGTAGATGAGGATGTCCCGCATGAATACCGCACAAAGCACCTGAACATGGCACTTGAAGAGTCCTCAGCCCTACTGTTCCCTGAAGAGGAGGACGACGATGAGTAAACCCGTAGACAGACAAGACCTGCTAGAAATTTGTCGCTACGCCCTGGCGGATGCCGATATCTTCACCGAGTTATGCGAAATCATGGACATAAAGGACGAGGAGATGTTTAGCATTTCCGAGCGTGTAATCCTAGAAACAGGAGGAGAACCAGTAGATTGGGATGAGTGCCAGACTTGTGGCGAACCTCTCGACCCGGAACACCTTGATGGGGAGCCGCATTGCATAAACCAGGAACACGATTCCAGGGAGGGCGAGCGATGAGCAAATTTCTTGAATTCCCTGAAGAACTGTTGGACTCAGCCGTTTCCCGTAGCAACTGGTCGCACAAGGCATCCCTGCGCTTGGCGAGGAAACTTCTTGATGAACACTTCCACGGAAGCGGCGAGATTCTGAAGGATGTGATGAGGCACGAAGGATTAGTCCTAGAACTTTGCGTGGCACTCATCGAAGAGAACAAGGCTCGGATATTGACCGAGGAGGGCGAGCGATGAATGACAAGGAATACAATGGGTGGTCGAATTGGCACACCTGGAATACCGTCAACTGGCTTTCAGGTTCGAGTCAGGCTATCTCTAACGAAGCCTTCAGGATTGCACCAGCGCAGAGACAATCGGAGTTCACAGAATGGTCAATTAACCGACTCACCTTCATGTGTCCCGATGAGGGCATCGACTTTGACAAGGTTAACTGGAGGGAAGTTCACCAGGCATTCCAGGAGGGAGAGCAATGAGTTGGCTAACATTTAGTCTTGCAATAGGGTTCCTCGGTGGACTTCTGTTTGCTTACCCCTTGCTTGGGGTACTGGTCATTCTAATTCTCATAGGAGTCATTCGGGAGTGCGGCAATGAACCTGAATAAGTACCTAAACGAGCTTGTTGAGGCAGGATGTACACCCGAATACATCGGGAAGATGCGTGCCTGTGTAACAAAGTACAGCGGTGGAGGTCAGGAAGCCTTGAGCCTATTAGGGGACAGGGTTTCCCAGGCTACTGCCGATGACATCTTGAACAGGTTACGAACTTTCGGGCGTTGGCTTGAAAGGGAGGGACTTGAAAACCCACACAAAGAGCTCAAAAGAGTCCGTGCCTCAAAGGGTGGGCGTGACCGTGCAGTCTTTACTGCTAGCGAGGTTCGACGCTTGACGAGGTCAGAGGCTGTCTCAGAGCGACGACGGGTGTTGTGGGGTGTGCTGGCATGGACTGGCTTACGCCCTGTTGAAGCATCCAGGGTTCGTCCTGAGCATATCGTCAGGGTTGGTGAGCGGTGGGAACTTCGGTTGCCAGCGGAATGCCAAAAGAGTAGGCGACCTGATGTCATTGAACTTGACAACGAGGAAGCTGAAGGGCTGAAAAAGTTTGCGCCCTTGGTGACAATTTGTGTCTCTAAACTTGGGCGTTGGCTTGAGTCTGACATGAGAGCATCAGGGGTTCCAGTCACACAGGGTGGCGTGAAGAAAACGCCTTACGACCTTCGCTCATTCTTTGTTGCCGAATTGTTTCGTCAGGGCTTAGACCCTCAGACAGTTCGGGCGTTAGCTCGGCACTCTAGAGTCGAGACAACACTAATTCATTACACGAGGTTCAGGTCTAGCGAGGCCGGAGCCGCAAGAAAAAGAGCGAAAGCTCAATCACTAAAAACGGAGAAATAACAATGGCACAATCCACAGGATGTATATTTTGCGATGCCACAGGCAGAAAAACTGACCATCACATCATCGTGAAAGACAAATACCCAGTAACGAAAGGACATCTGCTTGTTGTTCCTAAACGCCACTTGCTTCATGTTTCACAGTATGAGGTTCAAGAGTGGGCTGACTTACAAAGTGCTATTAGAGAAGCAAAACAACTGTGTTCTCTGTCCAGCGTCGCTACTGATTTTAACATTGGAGTAAATGAGGGAACACACGCAGGGCAAACAATCAGTCATTTGCATTGGCATATTATTCCACGAACAGAAGATGATGGTGGAAAGCCTTGCGGTGTTAGGAATGTTTTCCCTGACGAAGCAGACTATCGCAAAGAAGCACTAAACAATACTGAGGAGGTGGAGCGATGAACAAAACTTACGGCGAGTGGACTGTCTTGAAAGAGGCAGAGCCTGTCCCTTGTCCAACAGGACGACGGCGGCGAGCCTTCGTGTGCAAGTGTTCATGCGGCAAAGAGGTTCTTGTTTTGAGGCAAAACCTTGTGGCAAGGATGAGCCTCGGATGTCGTGACTGCCGACGAGGGGGACGACCCAAGAAGAAGAAACAGTAACTGTTTAAAGGGCTGGGCTTAAGGGTTCTTTTTCTTTAATGCCCTGACAACATCTTTCTTTCTGCCTCTTGGCTTCTTCTCAGCAGGGGGCATTGAACCTACCGCTCTCAACGCTCGGTTCCTAGCTCTCGTAGCCCTGTATTTGTGGGACTTCTTCCCCTTCTTAATCCCTAGCTCAAGGTGGGGCCAAATAACTTCTCGGAGCTGGCGTATCACCCTGGCGTTACGGTTTATTGCCGATTGTCTTTTGTACTTTTTCTTTCCCCAACAGGCACGAATCGGGCGAAGCCTGACACACTCAAGCATCCAATGTGCATGACCCGCAACAATCCCTTCGTGTGACTTAGCCACTTCACGGCGTGGGTGGGCAGGGTCGCACTCGACCCAACAAGTCCAGGATGTCATTCGGTGGACGAACGACGACGCAAAGTCAACAGTTCTTGTTGTCCCCAAGAAAACCAGTTGAGCCTGTGTCACATAATCATCAGGCCCATCCATCGCTTCGTGCAACAGACTTCTGGCGCACACTTGGAATGCCTCGATTGCCCAGTCTCTGGAGTCACGGTAGTCAATGTCTTGTGAAGACCATTGGGTGACAAGCTCATTCCAGGGGTAGACATCGTGGCAACGCAACACTTTGTTTGACCAGGCACTCCCATAAACAACGGCTCTGTGTTGGCACGGACGACACCGCTTCTCAGACTTGCGAGCGTATCTCCCACAGCCCTCGACGCACTCATCTCCTTTGGTTATTGCCACAGCCAGCCATAATAACCTAGTCGCCAGAGATTATGGTGTAACATTTTGCAAAGGCCAGTCCCCATTCTGGGCCGTGGTCTTCTTCTGATGTTTCCCAGCTTATGCAATGTGCGTATTCGTGCAAGAGGGTGTCCTTTGCGTGGACAGAGTCAATACCCTTACAAATTGTAATAAGGAAATACCGCTCATTGGTTTTCTCCTTAAGGTCAACACAGCCGAACGCATCCTTCATAAAAGCAACGCGCAACTTAACCTCAGTCGGAATTGGAATTTCCCACTTGAGGATTTCCAGCACAGAGAGCAACTCCTTCCTTAGTTTTGGCGTGGTGGTCGGGGCTAGAGTTTCCTCGGGTTCACCCATACATTCCCACTCCTTTTGAAACGACTCCCGAAACAGTTCGCCATAAAGTTCTCAAGCTCTTCGGCTTGGCGTGCTTCCACCATTGACTTGACGGCTCTCTCGGTTTCGCTATGTAGAAACTTAGGGGCCAACTCGGCAACTCCCTGGGACAATGCGTCTAGACGGTCATCGTGTTCAATGCCACCGTTCTTCTCGCCACGCTTTAGCATAGCGGCCTGAACCTGGAGTAGCCTTGCTCTTGCTCTTTGATTGTCTTTTGTTTTAATGCTTGCTCGGTACTCGGTCTCGATTACGCGCCGAGAGATAATCAACTGCCCTGTTCTTAAGACTGGTTCAAGTGTGCCAGCGATACGCTCGACCTTGTTTTTCGTTGCCCTGACTTCGGTCATTTGGCAAGGGTAGACAGAGTGAAGAGTCTGTTGAAAGAGCAGGGGCCACGCTTGCATATTGTTTTCAACAATAATTTCTCGCACCTTCCACCGCTCTGCAATCTTTGCTAGCCGCTCAAGCGTTTGCTTGCTCGACCCGTCTACAAACCCACCAACATCTAAAATATAAATTCCACCAGGGACAGCACCCAACACAACATATGCCGTTTCGTCAGCACCACTTGAGCCAGCAGGGTCAATCGACATTATCAGGTGTCCATAAGGCAACATTTCCTTTTGGTCAACAAATGCTGGAGCATACCAGGCATCACCTGGGAGGCCGTAGCATGGAAGGTCTTCAATCTTATTCTCAGAAGCACGACCAGCGATTATCTTTTGAGGCGCACCAAATGGGTTCACCCCGTCCCAAACGATGAAGTCCTCGAGGGCCAATGGATGAGACAGCCTGTCCGATACTTTTGTGGACAACATCATCTGAATCTGCCATTGCAACTGACCCATTCCGACCTCCATCTGAGTAAGATGTGCGTCCTCAAAACGCTCAGGGTCGGTGGGTTCTCCTGGTGTACCCCCAATAGCCATTTCTAAGACCCCTGGCGAGAGTTTGCCGTCATACTCGTCTATTTCCTCGGGAACCCTGGCGGGGATGTACAGGGCTTCGTAGCCCCTCTCAGCGGCCATTGTCAAATAGACCGAGTTTAAGGACTGGAATGTACCAAGGCACACAATCCGAGATTGTTTACCAGGAGTGAGCATTGCCTCCACATCCATAACATTTCGGAGTAGTGTTTCTCGCTGTAGCTGTGAGCCAGAGTTGTTGGCCTGTTCGGCATCGTCCAATATAGCTAGTGTGCAACGACGACCCTGAATGCTCGAGCCAACTGACACCGCCGCAAAGCTAGCTGAGTGCTGGAGGCGTGCTGGTCCAACATCCCAGGATAACTTAGAATCACGCTGGTCAGAAGACGGGCGCAGGTGGTGCAAAAAAGGCAACTTAGGGTTATCCAAAAGCTTCCTGGCCCACAAGCTAAAGTCAACGGAACGGGCACTCGAGCCCGACATAACAAGAACCTGCTCGTCCCAGTTATGAAACAACCGCCACACAGCGTAGCACGCAGAGATGTAGGACTTCCCTACACCCCGAAAGGCCGCGATGAAACCCCTCTTTGGGCCATGCTGGAGAAAGTTTGCAATCTCGCGCTGTCTAGCCGTCAACGGGGGAAGGTCAATCGCCTTCCAAACAGCGTCAGCAAAATCCTCAAAGTCCTCGAACGCCTTCCGTAAGGCAAGGATTTCTGGGGGTACCTTATGAGCCACGGTGCCCTTCGTAACGCCGGCGAAGCTCTATGAAAGGTATCGCAAGTGCACCAAAGATTGCCGTCCACAAAGAGGTTATCGGTTTCCGAATGGATGGAAAAACAAGAACCAAGATAACGCTCAACCATCCGAAGCGCATCAGGTTACTGGGCTTTACCCAGCCGGCAACACCCTCAGCTACCGCCGGAGATGCTTCCGTAACAGAACCGCCGCCACCACCCAACATCCCTGGCAACATACTGCAACTACAGGTCATAACAAGAATCATGACCAAAACTAAAAACAAAATCTCTGCCGCCGCCAATCGCCAAGCAGGGATGCGTGAGAACCTATTCAACCTCATAATTATCTGGTGCCCTCCAACACCGTAATCCTGGTTTCGTGTTCCTGCACAATGCCATGAAGACCCTCAATCTTTCCGAGAGCCTGGACAGCTATGTAAAGAGCCAGTGCAAGAAATGCACTCGTTACCGAAAGTAAGGCGCGTTCCATTAGGTGCAACCTTTGTGTGTTATCTGTTTTCATCGGGTCAATCTTATTAACTGTTCTTCTGTCGCACCCCTACGGAGTGCGTCCTCGTTATACTTGACGGCGTTCGTGTCCCTAATAAGGTCACCGAACTCGCGCAAAGTTTGTTGTTTGGCTTTCGCCCTAAATTTGCTCAAAACGCTCCTCATTAAAGAAACCCTTGGGCTCTCAAGTTCACCAGCACCCGCAACAGGAAGACGCTGATAACTGCGAGAACGGACTAGACTGTCCAGTGTTTGCTTAAGTGTTCGACCACGCAACTTGACCTTCCCGTGTAACTCGAGCCAGCGGTCATAAGCAGTCTGCTCACTCTCACCCTTCGTGTAATCAGTCCAGTCAATCCCGCTTGAATCCCTCTTCCGTGGTGGGCCAAAACCCGCTCCGATGCGAACCATCTCTTGAGTCAGCCTACTATTAACGCTCTCGTAATAACGAAGTGGCGACATAAAGTCAGGGCCAACACCAGTATCCCTCTTCACAGGGTCACCAAAAACATTTCGCTTCACAGGTAACTTCGAGGGGTCTGACATAAAGAACCTTGACCTGAAAGCATCAGCAGAACTTCGTAACTCATGGAATACCATGTCACCTTTCAGTGACGGGTTAACAGCCTGGTTCACAAAGTTAGACATTGGAGCGAGACTCGATGCCCACTGGTTTTTGATGTACTGAAACTCTTGTCCAGGGTTATTGAACATCCGTGCCATGTTTAGTGCGCCCGAAAGGTATGTCTTAGACGCTAAGTTGTTTACCATGCCAACCATCACAGCCTTACCCCATTCAGGCTCCTTGTTCAGTAACTTTGAAACCGTACTCTCTTGCACCATGTCCGCAACAAGACCAAAGAAAATCGCCGCTGGGTCAAGCCTTCGGTAACCGATGTACCCATCCGAGGTGCGGTAAGAGTATGGTTTCCACCCCGTGCTCTCCCAAATCTTGCGTTCGTCTGGGTCCGTCGGACCAGCACCAGTCAACATTGGAAGTCCATTCTCGTCCTTCTGCATTGCAAGGAACGTCGCAGTACCAAACAGAGTTGCGCCCGTCGCGGCGCGTCCAATCAGGTCAGCCCTACCCTTTGGAGTACTCCCCCTCCGCATCTCTGCATCCAGAAGTAGCCGAGCAGAATCAGACACAACACCTATCGAACGGTCCATAAAGAACTTCAAGATGTTAGTCGGCGTGCGAACAAATGGCGTGATGAATCTTAAAGCCGGAACAGCAGACACCATGCTGGCCCAACGAGCACTGACGTTTGTTACCGTCCCTCGTACCGAGCCACCGAGAAACATTTGGGTCAAACCCTGCTCTCCAGCACTCGTGTTTATGTCTTCCGTGTATGTTCCTTCTTTCGCCTGGAGCCGGCCCTCAACCGCCGCCTTGTGTACGTCGGAATCCCACAAATCACTGACCCTTCTAGAAATGAACTCGCTGGCCTCGTCACCCGAAAGACCCTTCCCCTTGGCTTCCGCTTCTGCACGGGAACGAAGAGTTTCCTTCTCGTAAAAACGCCCGTCCTCGCCAACAGCCAAACGCATCTTCTCAATAAAGCTAGCTCGCTCATCAGGGTCAACGAAACGCTCTACGGCAATGTCATGAATCTTGCGCCGCAAGTGAGCCTGGTAATTTAACTGCTTAAAGAACTCGTCACCGCCCATCAGGAATCGGGACGGCAGGTTCAAAAAAGAGCCCAACCAGTTCAGCATAATTCCTTGAAGAGAATCCTCGCGCAGACCCTGGCCCCTAGCACTGATTGAACGAGTAGACTTTCTAGACTCGTGAAGACTCGTGCCACCCTCGGGTATCAAGATGGACTTGTCACCCCTTATCGCGTGGGCGGCAAGATTGCAAGAGTCACGGAACGACTCAGCCATGTAACTCAGCTCAGAAATCTCACGCTTCGCCTGTCCTCGCTTGCCCTGCATTGCATAACCAAATGCCAATTCAAGTGGCTTGGCAACTGTACGCATGAAGCCGCCTGTCAAGTTTACCGCCTGTGTAACCGGCCCTGAGAGAATGCTGTTTATCCAATACTCGGCAAGCGCGTGAGAGCGGTTCTTCGGATTGAAGGGCAATGTGCGTGCGGGATTCATCTCCCTAGAAACCAGGTCTTGCTCTAACATCCTGATAACCTTCTCGCGCCCACCATTTGCCTCGATTAAAGACTCTGGTTCTACGCGGCTAGCCGGAATGGGTGGAACCTTAGAGCCGTCGTAGCGAACCCGTTGAGCCCCAAGTGCTTGAGCAATCGCCGCCTGTCTTAACCTCACGGCCTCAGAAGCATTGTAGATGACCGCACGCCCCCTCAAAATCTCAGCAAGCTCCGCGTCAGAACCAACCCACTGAGTATTCTCGTCGAACCCAGCTCTAAGCTTGGTCACATATTGCTCACCAATTCCGGCAAGATAGTTTCGCAAGGCACCAAGTTGAGAAGCGTAGTATTGTACGTCCTCTGTTTTTTCGAGGAACTTTGCAATGAACTCGTCCGGCGTAGTTTCACCATGAGTCCCATAAAGCTCATCCGCCGCCTCAATGCCAGCCGAGTGAGCCTCCTCAAGACTCTGAGTCGGTACGTCAACCTCTTCTTGACGTAAAAAGCCATCTATCCCACGAGCTATGTCGCTACTGGTGTGCACCCTGTCAATGTTCAAGGGCTCAAAGGGCGCAGACTGGTCCTTGCGGAGAGGGTCTTGCCCTTCCTGGTAGAACACCTCTTGTCCACCCTCCTCGCTATCCGCAATGCGTTTGGCCTCAACAGCGTCAACATCCGTTTTAGCATCATCAAGCAACTCGTCATAGTCGTCCACCCTGTTACGGACCTCGCCCTGTTCGTATAAACTTCTGCGCTTATTGTCTATGTGGAACGAAACAACGTCTGGCTCGAGTACCCGTATATTGTCGGGCATCCCTTCAGGGGCAAGGGCGGGGTCAAAGTCCAACCTGGCTGAAACAGTCGCACCGTGTGCGGAATAAATGTCCATAAGGAACGTGTCGTAACAGTCGCCACGTCGTCCACCCTCTTCAATGCACACCCTCAAGAGAGAATGGGCCACACCCACAGGGGCCGTCGGAAGCTTCCAAAGGCCAACAATCTCGTCGCCGCGCAGGGCGATGCCGGCACCCCCTTCATCCGAGACAAAGATGCGGTGACCTACAAGCTCGTCGGGTGACAAGTTACTCACCTGCCAGTTATCTGGGTGCTTGTTACTTAGACCATCGGAAAAAAGCTCTCGGGCTTTTGCCGACGATGGGTCAAGTTCAACAACAGTCTTGGCCTTAATGCCAGCCCTTTTAAAGAGCGTGGCCGTTGCCGCTTCTGGAACATATGTCTGCTTAACACCTACTGCCAGTATTCGCTTTGCGAGTCGTAGACTTTTTTTTGTTCTGGAGAAAGCTTGGCCCGTCTCCTTAATAATCGAAAAACGAGCCCGTCGTACGGCGGTTCCTGATTTCCATCGGTTGTAGCCTCGCTTGATATCGGCGAGGTCGTCTTTGCTAAGTTTCCTAACAACTGGTTCAGACTTTCCCCCTGTTCGCTCGAGGATACGTCCGCTTCTGAGTGCGGCGAGTAATTCGATTCCTTCTTTGTAGATTCTGTCATCTTCGCTCCAGGGCAAGTTTTTATTTGCCCGACTTTTTAGTGTGAAACCAGGGTCAAACCCTGGCGTTGTTTTGAATTCGGCCTTCACCGAGTCCCACTCCTTTCTTGTCATAACAACATGGCCGTGGGGAGTTTCCAGTAGCCTATGGTTGTCGCCAGGACGTGGGCCATAGACTATACCATAATCGTACGCATCTAGCTTGCCCTGGCGAATACCACCCTCGTACTTAGTACCCTCAAGGAAAGCCCTGAGTGTCTCGTGGCCCACATCGTCCTCGCCCGAAAGGACCCAAGTCTCCCAGTGGAGCCGGCCAATAGAAGCCTCATCGGGTCGCCCTGCTTCTTTGTAAATATCTTTAACCCGTAAGTCAATCGAGCGATTCAACAAATCGTACACAGCCAAACCACTCCCGTCCATAACAAGTGTGCGTAGGTTTTCCGCGCTATCAACATCCCAGAAATCGCGTAGTTGGATGCGGTCCAGAACGACGGTGTCGTGGTTCCCTGATGCTAGTCTTGCAAAGAAGAGCAACTTGTTGTTCAACCCTGGGGTCCCCTCTCCCTCCTTCTTCGGGAATTCGCGCCAGAAGTCTGTAATGACATCTTGAGAAGAGCGACCCTCGGTCTTCCACGACTCAAAAACCCTGCCGAGCTTATCGTCACCAGCTTTAGCAGAGTCGTTAATCATGGTCAAGAAGGTCCTGCCAAACGTATTGATGTTAGACTTTCCCGAAACCCCAACCTTCTCGCCACCTGCCGGAAGCAGTCTGTCAAAGTAATCAATGTACTCGTCCAAGTCGAACCTTCCACCAAGGGCATTGTCAATAAACCTACCAATGTGCGTAAAGGTGTCGAGGAACGCCGCTTCTTGGAAGTATGGGGAAATCCCTGTTGAAAGTGTAGACCAGTAAAGTAGTCGCGCAAGGTCAGCCGGCTCTTCGAGTGAGGCCCCAACTTCTTTCGTTAACGCAAGACCCGCATCTACCGAAGCCTTCTGTTGCGGAGTCAACGACCTTAACTTGCCAGCCATAGCCCCTGGTTTGAGGTCGCTGAGTAAACCTCTTGGAGCGATGGGTACCCTCTCTTCCCCGAAGAGTCTCACGTTCGCAGAGTACCACGAGTCCTTAGACTTCAGAGCATCAGGAACCTCCTCCCTAACCTGTTCAATTCGCGCAACAGTCTTTGGCATGTTGTCCTCGGAAAACGCGGCTTCACCTTGCCGCACTCGACCTTGACGATACCTCGATGCGTTTGGCCCTCGCTTGGGAATCGCTGTGAGTTTCTCGAACTCATCTCCAGTTCCGTACTTGCTTTCTTGGCCCAGGAAACCAATGCCGCCCGTGTCTTCTTTTGCTCTAGTCCTTCGACCCTTTACCTCTGGAAGGTCGCCTCTCTGAACGAGAGCGTTAAACACTTTCTCCATCTCAGGGGAAACGTCAACATCAATCGCGGAGCCTGTTATGTTAGTGTAAACACTACGCATCCATGACGCAAAGCGAGAAAACAACTCTTTAAGTTTCGAGGACGGAGCCTTGCCTGTGTGCAGGTACCTCTCAAATCCCTTGGCAAACTTTTCTTCTGCCGCCCTATCCCACGAATATCGGCCAGTGTTCTCGTCGAACCTCGCACCGGCCCAATCACCGGCAACCTTTATCATGTCATCACTAATCCCAGCACGCTCGTCAGGCTTAACCTCAAGGTCGAACAGGAACTTCCGCGCAACATGAGCAAGCTCGTGAACGCCTGAAGATGGGTTAGGGTTGTTAAGTGCGTTTATGTAAGCTTTCCCACCCTTAAATGCAACGTAGGCGCGTGGAGCTCCATCTGGAATTCCTGCGGCACCTGGCCTTTGGAACAATGGGTCTGCCTCGCCTACCTTTGCACGGGAAGCATCATCGAAGAGGTAGGTATCGACTGTCGTTTTATCTGCAATCCAGTCTTCCGCTTCTTTAAGAGTCTCATAAGTCGTGCCTCCACGAGAGTACCCTGCTTCATCCCGAACATGGTAACGGCCACTGTCTTGAGATTGCACAATGCGGTAACCCGCCATCGTGGACTCTTTGGTGGGTGTCCCATGCGGTTTCCCTGCGGTCTTTTCAGCCCCCTCTTTTGTCGCATAAGTTCTGCTTGTCACACGCTTGTCGGCCTCAAACACAGCCCAAGACCCATCGTCTATTTGCCGAACTTCTGGCGCATGGAACCCCTTCTTCTTGGCGTAGACCTTTGCCGCCTTGGGAATACGGTGTGTGTACAAAGTGGTGGCACCAGGGTCAATCCCTTGGATGGCTTTTACTTCTGCATCAGAGACAAAACGAATCCCGTCATATCCTTCTTCTGCGGCCAACTTAAACATACGCTGGACAGCGTGTTCCGGCCATGACTTCATAAAGGGGTGACGTGGAGGTCGTACTCCGTATTGGTCTGCGCCGTCAATCCACGACCAAAGTATAGATTTCGCAGTGGATACCGAAGCGTAGTTCGCTCCTCCGGACTCGGTGGTCAGCGAGTCTGGGAAATTCGTGGCATCAGCACCCTTTAACGGAGTGCCGTCTTTGTCAACGATGCGCCAGCCACTGCCGGCGGCACTTTTTGTTTGAACAGCCTTTAAGTCTCCTTCCTTATATGTCTTACCTTCCCATTGAAATTCTCCCTCATACCCTAATTCCCGCCCCTTTGCACTCCAATCACTCTGAATCTCAAAGACCTGGAGAATCTTTTTGCCTCCTCGGCCCGTCTCGTCACCAAAGCGAGCATGAAGTACAGTGTTGTAATCGAAGTGCTGACCATAATCCATTCCGGCCTCTGCGTTTTCAAAATTAACGACTAGTTCACGGTAGTTCTCGATATCATCAGGGACGTATTGGCCGAACTTTGTTATCCTGTCTGGTGAAAGCTCAGGCTTGGTCACACCAAGGTCATCTAGGACTATCTGCGCCCAGTTGTCATCATCGAGCAGTTCTTGAAACCCTCCATCGTGCAAAGCTTGCCACGAGGGGTAGTCATTGCTCAACGCCGTGTGAGCATCGACATTTTCCTGTGCGGCGAGTTCAAGGACATCAAGAACCTCATCAAGAGCATATTGATTGTAGCGTTGGTTGCGACGAAGACCTGCAATGTATTCGCTTCCTCCTGACGATACACGAATCTCCTCACTCAACATCACAGGCTCAAACGCCGCCTTAGCGTCACCCACAGTTGCATCTGGCAACTCATCAAGCATGGCCCCAAGACCTGTAAATTCCCATTCTAGTTCCTTCCCACCAACAGCATCCCTGACTTGAGCTAAAGACATATTGTCGTCAAACCTCTCAAGACCCTGCAAAGTCTTATGGTAGAACTTCTCGAACTTCTCGGAACCGCCTGGGGGAAGTTGGTACAGGGTGTAGTTTCCATCAGCAACCTTGTTTAACATCGACAAGTCCGCGTCGTGAACAATTCGTGAGCGGTCAAGCCCCATTGCGTCCATCATCGCGTCCGTTGAGAGAGCTACATCGTGGTCATAACCAAACTCTTCTCGCCACATAGCGGAGTGGGCTTGTCTAATCTTCTTGTCCTGGGTCATGTACTCGGGGTCGTTCTCAAGGTCCTTCGCAATGGCCTCGTCTGTTCGACCCTTTGCCTTGTCAAAACCGATTTTCCGCGTAACCTTTGCCGCCGCAATGAAGCCATCGAACGCGAGACCCATAATCCCACCCTCAAGAACATTCTTCATCCGACCTTCTAAGAAGGAGTCGTTCTCGTCCGTTGCGAGAAACTCAGTAAGTGGGTTCTGGAGCGCGGGGTATAGCTGAACCAAGTCTGAGAAGCGACCCTCGTCCCCGTTAAAAGCAACCATGTCCGCCATAGCGCCGCCAACAACATATCTTCCGATGTAATCACTTGCCTTTTTTGGTAGCTTCCCGCTCAGGCGCGTTGCCCTAGTTAATGCTGTAAACGCTTTGGAGCCTTTTGAGGCAAGTCCAAGTCCGGCAAACGGAACAACAAACTGAGTCATCCCTTCAACGAGAGCAGGAGCCCAGTGAGATGAATGACCAAGAAGTCTCTTGTCGTAATCCGGCAAAGCGTCAAAGGTCATCCAATCGGCCATGTTGTAGATACCTTGTACGGCACCCTCAGCACCACGCAATGGCGCCAGGAACAGTTGCTGGAAAAAACTCTCTTCCTCTTCTCTGGCCCCTGGGCCGAAGTCTCGATTGAATGCGTTCTGGTCGAACTCAAATGTCATTGTTCTGTATTAGGTTAAAGGTCTCATTAAGAGGAGCATTAAAAGGTTTCCCTGCTTCTGTTCAAGCTCTTCCCAGGGCTCCCTGGAAAAAGCTTCAGCCTCGAGCTTCAAGCGGGCTTGGATGTCGGGGTGTAGAGCTTCTAGAATTTTTTGCCACCCTTCCGGCTTCATTCTCTCAAGCTCTTCCCACGAGTCAACCATAGGCCACTTTGTCGGAAGGAAGAGCTCTTGTGGAACCGTTACGGTTCCACCCAAGGTCTTTAGTTCGCCAGATTCTAGCTCCTCTATAGATAGACCCCCTCGACCACCGTCTCGACCACCACCAGCCATCCGATAAACTTCAACAGCAGTCGTGTACTTTGGGCCAGAAACCTGTTTCCCACGATTCAATCGCCCTACCATCTCGGTAATAAGGGGTACCGCTTCCACCAAAGCCTTCGTTAGAGCCTTCTGGTTTTTTCGTAAGGGCCCGACTCCCTCCTGGTATACCTCACTTTTCTCACGTCCTCCTACCTCACTCGTATCCTTGTGGAGTATGTAGGCGGCGGCAATTGCACCGGGGTCCATGTTCTCAGCCGGTTGTGCATCGTGAGCGCGGTTTCTATCAAACCACCCACCAAGGGACAATCCTGAAGGTTGCTGGAGAAACGACAGAACTCTTTGAACGGGAGGAAGAGCATTTAGTGTCCTGGGAAACCCTGAGCTTTCCAAGAATGGTTCAAAAAGTTGGAGCGCGGTCTGTGTCCTTCCTTTTTCCACCTCTGTGGTTTCCGCCTCGACAGCTTGCCGTTTCACTTGCTCCGTGGGAGGTAACTCGTCGATTGGGATGTGGGCAGGTGGAACATGCTGACTAGAACCAGGAGCCACCCGACCACCATCCTGGTCAAGCACCGGCTCGTCGAAACCCTCAAGTGCTTCATTCGTCCACGAGACGCCGTCGCGGGCTAGCAAGGCACTATTGGTCACGTCTTCTGTGTTGCTAACTATCTTATCTTGAATGAATGTCGCCACATGGTTACGAGCCCGCTCGGCCCAGACCGAAAAGTAAGATAGGTTTTTCTCTCCGAATCCAAGACGACTCTTAAGAAGTTCGTCGAAAAATTGCGAGCTTACATGTGCTCTAGCCAAACCTGCGGGAGCTCTGGTGTGCCAGATTTCCTGAAGTTCGCGCTGTAACTGAATGGAATATCCGCTCTCAAAAATGTTTGTTTCCGTAAATTCGCCACGTTCAATTTCGGCGGTGATGTCGTTCCAAATGGGAGACGATATCGAGTCTTCTTCTTTCATTTTCTGGCGCATCTTCATAAGGCCGCGAAGTTCGTACGAAGTGTCTCCATCTGGCTGGCCTTCTTTAGCCCACCATGTTTTGAGTTGTGTCTCAAAAAGCGCACGAGCTTCCTCATCTGACTTCCCCAGGGTCTTCACCACCAAATCGTTGATTGGGTCCTTGTACTTTGCTATGATGCGGCTATCCGCACCTTCCTTCTGGTCGAGTGTTTGTTGAACACTAAGCTCTAGTTCTGTCATCTCTGTTTTTGTAAAGAGTGGTCCCGACTTACCCTCTAACTCTTCAAGGGAAGCAAACAGAAGTCCAAGCCTAGTGCCTGCATCGCCTTGGCTACCGCCAGCTTCAATAAAAGCTATGCTTGCGAACTCAAAAGCATCTAAAGCCAATTTCCTGGCCGTGCCAGGGTCTCCTGTGAGCGTGGAGTATTCTCCAAGAAGAGCTAGAAACTCTTCTTTGGGTATCCCCGGTTCACCAGCCAGTGCATCAGTAGTAAGGGTGGCCACACCGTTTACAAAGATTCGGTCCTGTTCCTGTAGAACTCTTTCGTTCTTTACTGCGGACACCTGTCTTCTAAACGAGTCTTCAACAGCGGAGGCACCTGCAATAAATTTCTGTTTCGTCCAGACTGAACCACCCTCGAGGTACTCGGCGCGTAGACCGGCAAAGACTGTCTCAAGGTCAGTTTCCCCATCAGGGTTTTCGAGCTCTGCACGAGCCTCTTCCAGGTCGTTTTGATACAACAAGACCCTCGCTTTTCCTTTTTCCTCGTCAAAAAAGACTTTCGACCACGGGCTCGTTGACGCCAGCTCACTATGTTCTTTCACGAGGGTGGACCATTCTTTCTGGCTTGTCTCTCTTGGGTCCAATCCCGCAACCGCCGACGCAACGGCTGACTGTTCGCCAGCAACAGCGCCCTTGAACTGAACATCAACCATGCGACTAAGTGTCGGAGATAGACCAGAGAATGTCTTCGCTAAAGTCAAGAACCGTCCCTCGGAAGCGGTTAGCTGAGAGGATATGTCGGGGCGATAGTATGCATCGGGGGTAGTCCCTGCCGCTGGCTGGAGCCCCTTAAATGGACTAAACCCAGAGCGGCTTGATGCCGCGTAGGTTCCAGCCCGTGTCCTTAAGTTTTCGTTAGCCATTTTTTCTAACCCTAGTCAGTGGGTGGAGGGAAGAAGTCGTAGTAAGCCCCTACACCAGCCGTACCAACTCCCAAGAGGAAGTCATCAAGACCGTAATAAGAAAGGTTGGGACGGAAAGATTCAATGCGTGCCTCGGCTTGGTTCCGAGTTCCTCTCATTTGTTGACCATAAGCCGCACGACGCATCGACATGTTCCTTTGTGTGTTGAGCTGGTACTGCGATTCCGCTCGAGAGAAAGCCTGTAACTTCTCCTCCAATGAACCGCCAGAGATGCCAGCTTCCGCACCAGCAAGCGCCGCTGTGGAGCCAGCCTGACGACTCTCACTCATTAAACGCTCAATCTCTACAGCCGAAGCTTCTTGCTCCTCAAGCTGGCGTAATAAAATATCTTGGTACTGTTGGTTGGCCGAGGTTACTGCAAGCGCCTTGTTTTGCTCCATTGCCCGACCTGCCGCCTGATTCTGGTCCCGGGCCGCTTGCATCTGCATAGCCCCCTGAACGCCCGCCATAAGCAACTTATCCATCACTGCGGCTTGAGCCGCTCCGCCGGCTAGAGCTGTTCCTGCCGATGCGAGTCCTGCGAAGAGACACATACCTTTCCTCCTTTTAAGTTAAAACCAAGAAACTTGCCGCCAGACGGAGTCTCTCTAACAACGTCCTCGCCAACACTGAAGCCTAAACGGCGCAACCAGGGTATTGAGGAACTTCCTTCCCAGACAACATTTGCCAAAACCGAATACTGTGCCGCCCAATAGCTCACCGCACGCTTTGACATGTGGTGGAATGTAAAACGACGCCGCAGGAGGTCATCCGTCCCCATCATCCAGGGAACCCCTACCCCAGGCTGGCCTTCGGGGCAACCGAAAATCGCCGCTCGCCGACCATCAAAACGAAGACAAAAAGTTTCCTGCGGTGCCGACATGCGCTGGAGGTCAAGAGACCAACTCGGGTCGCACTCGCCCATTAGATATCTCATCTCCAACCAATCGTCCGAGCGTAAACGACGACCAACGTCAAAGCAGTCAGCTCTTGTCGCAATTTGTACTTCGGCTTTAGCCAACTCTCCGACTCCTGGTTTTGAAATCACCCTCGTACTCAAGAGCCACGAACCTAGAGGAGTAAGGTGTGCTGTTGACGATGTCGAATGTATATCCTCCTGAGACTGCCAAGATAGGCACATTGTTAATACCCTCCTGCTCTACAACTGAGCTATTAGAACCTGTCATGTCCGCCGCATATTCTTTAGAGGCAACGGAACGACCTTCAGCCGTAACCTCGGCCAACCAAGAACCTGCTGACGCTACGTCAACAAACACACGGCGAACGTGGAAACGACCAGTCAAGACACGGCTCTCCCCACCTCGTGTCGGTCCAACCAGTTTGGGGTCACTCATTGAATGGCGCATCTCGTAGTCAACACCAACCCAGAAATCTTTAGACGAGTAGTCCCCATCAAAAATAATGTCCGTCGTTCCGCCACTCGCCGCTTCAGGAGTCTCTGTGACGTAAGTGCCGCCGGCCTGTGCCCCAGCGTGTTTTTCTACAAGGGTTACGTCGTCAGTCACAACATAGGGGACATTAACAGTCGTCTTCCCTGTCCCAGAATCCCAGGTTACTGTTACATCAGCGTTGTCATGGCTAATTCGGCGGTCTACCCTTGCCTTATACCATGCCCCAGAGTCTGCGATTCCACCACCAAGGGCAATCTTCTCCAGATATAGCGTGCTTGAACGCTCAACCGCTAAGTAAAGGTCGTCCTCAACAAACTCAATGCCACGGATAGTCGCCCCAGAACCCAAGTCAAACTTAAACCAAGCAGACTGAACTCGCCTCTCACCAATATCAGCCCACTTGTGCATGTACACAACATTAGCCTCCGCACCTGTGCCAGACGTCTGAGTAGTACACGCAAGTAGGCCCTGCCCTTCGGACGATGTCATATCGACAATGTTCCCCTTTATGTAGCGAGGAACGTGGGGGGTAGCGTCCAATGAGCGAAAGATGTTTGCCGAACCCGTGCTTGCATTAAAAAACCGATTGACCCCCGAGAAGTCGCCGCGACGCTGGACATAGAAAGCCTCAGTCCCAACAGCTACAGGAGGAACACCAGACTTTACTTCATATGCAGAGACCTGGCGAAGACCAGCAGATGATGGAGTCAAAAGCGTCCCACCGTCGTCAAGCCTAAACTGGACTTGGTCCGCAATCAAAACAAGAGACTCTTGAACTTCAACAGCACTCTTTATCAAAGAAAGCTTTCTAGACCGTGCCGTAATGTCAATCCTGTCCGAGTCTAACAAATCAATAACCGTGTTGCGCCAAAAGTTACCGGGCTCGCCGGCCTCCGAAAGGGCTAGCGATTCCCCTGAAATTAACCCAAAACGATTGCGGTGAAACACCATAGCCTGGATGGTCGTATCCTTAAACGAAGATGCCTTGTTCGTTTCATCGTCTCCGCACTCGCGGTCAGACCACGGAAATGTGTTCCAGATAAAATATGGGGCGTTTGCTTCGCCAACAGGGCCACTACCGTCATCAATATGACTCTCGAGAACGTGAGGCATTGTCGTTGCGTCCCACGAGGTTTCAACACCAAAACCAACAGTCTCCTCCCACCGCCCAGAGGACATGCCACTTGCGCCATCATCATCCGTAATGAACTCGACATAGTAATCGTCGGCGGTGTCGTCAACGAGGCCAGCAACCTTCAGGATTGTCCCGTGGTTGGCCCGTGGTGGTAGGTCCGACAAGGACTCTACAGAGCCCATCGCAATACTCATGTTTCGGTCAGCAGAACCCTCTATCATTTCTATAGAGAAATCAGTGGGGTCGCCTGTTGTTGGGTCTGGCTTCTGAATATGAAGGACGTGCCCTGAGCGGTTTACGTTGTAGGTATCGACAGAGGCGGACAGTGTGTTCTCAACTATATTCGCGTAAACGTTTTCGGTATTAATAATGCCCCACCTCGAAGTCTTTACTTTAAAGGAAGAGAGCGCACCCGAAGAGTTGTCCGTAACAGTCGAAACAGTAAAGGCGTCACTGCAAAGCTCGATAGCCGATGCAAGTGCAGTTGCGTCTGCGTCGTGGGCAATCGCTCCTGTTGTTGCGACCATACTCGTGTTATTAGGTGCTTTTCCATGAAACTCGAGTTTAAAACTTCCGCCGGTTGCATTTTCCCATGACACTGTTTGCCCAGAGCCGTTGTTAAATGTGCCTGTACCACAAGAACAACCAAGCGCCGTGGTCAATATGTCATACTTCAAGTATTCTGCAATGACATCCGTCCCGACATATTTTGCATGATGACGGTTTGAACCATCGGGGGTCTCACCGTCTACAGGGTCATTAGACGCTGGGGAGTCAGGTGGAACCGTTGTATTGCCGCCGGTGCCGCTCATGTCAATCTTGTACTCCACACCATCAATTAACAAGCCATACTTCTGAGCGTATGCGCCCGCTTTAATGGAGACAAACGCTTCCACTGTCTGAGCATCAGTAGTTGTACTAGACAGGGCGGTCTCAATCTCCTTATTTAGAACAAACGTGTGGTCTGAAACTGTCAAAAGGTCAACATCGGATATCATTGGCGTGCCATTCGGTAGATACCCTGTAAGGTCCGAGGCAGAAAGAGCAACAGACTCGGAATTATAGATATTAACTTCTTCGCCCGATAAAAGGTTAAACGCCTTAATAGCAGGGTCGCCACCGCTGTCGTTATAAAATACAAGAGCGTAACGCTCGCTGGGGCTCCTATTTATTACATGAAACTTAGACGTAGTCGCAGTGTCCAAACCGGCGCCCGAAGAATCGATGAGCTCAGTTATGTGCTCGGTAGGATTCCTTTTGTCAAGACCGTTCGCAAGGTCTGGAAAGGCATTGATACTCTCGCTTGCCATGTTGGCATAACGGAGACTGTCCGGCTGTTGGCTTACGCCGCCAATCAGATTACCAATAGACCTTGAGACTAGACCCATTATGCTCCATAACCATCCATCGGTGAGCGACGACCCATTGTCCGAAAAGAGTCGTAGGAATCACTAAACCGATAGTCCGTGATAGTCGTCTCTGCGTCAATAAATAGTGCCCGTGCCTGTGCCTCATCCGAGCGCAGTGCCTGGTTTACATCACCTAAAAGCCTTTCTGCGAAAACGCGCGTGGCCTTCCTAGTAACATACATGCGAGCAGGGTAAGGCAAATCGGCAAAAGCAAGGTGCCGAGTAAGATGAACTTTAACATCCGAAGTAAATACATCTGTGTTCTCTATTCTATCGTAAAGGTAACCGCCCCGTACCCCTAAACCTGCGCCTCTTCGTGCGGGCTCAACGTGAACAACGTCAGCGTCAAGCTCAATTTTCCCAGTCCCGCTGTGGGGGCTAAGAGTAATGCTAAACTCTCGATTAAAGGAGTATCCCGCAAGTTGAACCTCGAGGTCAACCGATGTCAATGTTTTCTGGGCCATAGAAACATCGCTGGGCAAAGGTGCGTCAAGCGAGGTAACGGGCTGTTCCCCAACAGCCATAAGTAGTTCGCTTACAGCTTCAACTTCAGTTAATGATGCCATCTATTCTCCTCCTTTATTGGGTTAGCCAGGGGGCCGAAGCCCCCCGACAAAAAGTATTATCTACGAGGTTTGAACACCTGAGATGGCAACCGCGCCCTCTGTGCGTAGACTGTCGTAACCTGCCGCAACCTTAGCCGCCAAAAGGTGGCCTTGGTATTCTGGCATCCAAGAAGTCTCCACTCCGACATCCATAGCCTTAGCACATGCGGCGGCTCCCTTATGGAAACACATCCCCATGAGGTTAATGGCACCGTCGTCGTGCTCGAAGTCCCCGTGAGTGCCGGAATTTTCACCAGCCTCATTGGAAATATTGGTATCAGGAACGTTAGCCGACTTAATAACATCGAATCCCGCTACGCGGAACACCTTGTTGTCTGCCAAAGCGCCAGAGCCGCCCCAGTCACGGTTAAGAACCGTTGTGTTACCTGAGAGGTAATGGAACCACTTTGGGTCAATAACAAAGTATCTGTCATTCTCTGGGACATTCCTTTGGTCCAAGCGACTGGCGGCGGCAAACAATCCGTCAAGAAGGTTGCTAGCGACAGTGTCAAAGGCCAGAGGAGTTGTACCACCAGAGCCGTACAGCTCAAGTTCAACGACTCCACCTTCCTCAGGTTCGCCCGTGTAAAGGACGCCCTCGCCCTCAGTTTGACGTACTGACGATGCGTAAAGCGCACGGAAAATCAGCTCATCCTCTTTGTCAGCTAGAACCCGACCTAACTCTGCGGCGAGGTCAGCACGAGCATCAAACTCGTTCTTTAGCTCGTCGAGCTTGTCCGTCATACAAGAAGCAATCAGGAGGTCGTTCAACTTGACCTCTTTGTTCGCCACCTTAATGTTAGACAAGTAGTCGGTGCCAGCGGCGTCAGCCGATGAGATAATTGATTCGCCTGGAGTATGGAAACTCGCAGATGCGCCACCCATGAGGGGGAAGTTAACGCCCCGAGCATTACGAACGGTGCGGGAAGTAATCAGTGGAAAAAGTTTGCGTTGTTGCTCGTATGCACGAGTTACAAGGCCGGCAAAAACAGACTTGAAGAGTTCGTTTTGGTCACCGTATGTGGTGTCAAAAGTTCCATCTCCGTTGTTTTGACCAAGAAAAGCAAGTTTACTTGCGTCGGTCATGGTAGTTCCTCCTAAAAGAACTTAATGAATTGTTGGTTAAGTTAAAGTTCTTCTAGACCCCAAAGGTTGTCCGAGTATACGGGCCAATCGCGTCTATCATTGGCTGTTGAGGCCGAGTTGAATCCTGTAATCGACTTCTTTACGAAACGCTTCGTCTTTGTCGTATCTAGGGTCCTTCATCTGCTCCATCATTTCCGCCGTCGAACGAAATGGCCGCATCCCCTGGGGGGCCGCTTCACCATCAATCAACCTAGAACTCTGCCCTCGAGCAGAGGAGTAGGCGTTTTTTAGGTGGTCTAAAGCCAACTTTCGACTTAACGGATTGGGATTTGCCGCAAGTTCGTTCCAAGCATTCTGCTGGTCCTCAGACCAGTTTGTGCTTGCCCAAACCGACATTTCCCGCCAAGCATCTGTGTCTATCCCAGCTTCAGCCATAGAGCGTGCGTGCTCGGCCTGAGTCTGAGACAGTTGTGCTTGGACAAACGCCTGTACTACGTCCCTAGTAATACCGCGCTGTTCGAGAGCATCGTAACTCTCTTCTTTTAGGCTTCCGTTGTTAGATGCCCACTCCTCTCCATAAGACTTCAAGTCTTCCATCGTTATAGGAGCATCGGCACCTTCGGCACCCTCTCCATCTGCGGAACCGTCCGCCTTCTCAATCTTTAACTCTCCGCTTAAGTGCTCACCGGCACCCATCTTCTTTTCTAAATTACTGTATGCCTCCGCCATAGACTCAGGGTTGTCGAACTTTTCAGGGAGCCACTCGGGTCGCCCCGAAGTCTCAACCTGGTCGCCAGACTCTTTCGCCATCTGCGCCGCTTGCTCCTCGAGCGTGGGCTTGGGTGATTCGTCTAAGTTTATTTGTGTATCGTTATCAGACATTTTCTACTTGGGGTTGGGGTTGTTGGGTTTGGATAACATTCGAGGCAGTGTCAATCGCCGCGCTGTTAGCTTGCATGGCCAACTGCTGTTGTTGGGCCGCCTGTTGCTCCATCTGGATTTCTTTTTCCGTCTTGACGAGACCTTTCGGGTCGATGCCAAGAGCCGCCGCTTTGCGTGTAAACCACTCGCCAACATTTAAGTATCTGGCAAGAACATCGGGACCGAGCTGTTGGATAGCCGCCGCCATAAACCCGTCGAGCTTAATCGAATCGGTGGAACGACCAAGGGCCTGGACGCCAGTTGTTATAACAGCAGTAATCGAATCGCCTGGTAATGCCGGCAATGACCCTGAGCGTTGCATTTGGTCCATCACTAGAGCAACAATCGGAAGCTGGAGCTCCTGAGAAAGGAGGCTATATGTTCCACCAAGCTGGCGCTCTAAGTTGTCGCCGATTAAACGAATCTCTGCCGCAGTAACCCGCTCCGCATTACGGATACTCCCCTCAGCTAGGAGGAACGCATTACTCAAACGGTCCGTGATACCCGAAATTGTTTGGTATGCCGCCGCAAAGTCAGAGTTCTTGCCAACTTGCATGACGCTCACATCACTCGCCAATCCTTCCCGCACCGCCATGTTCGGAGCTTCTGACAGAGTCCTAACACGAGTCAAACCCGTTGGGTTAACTAAAAAGAGAACCTTGGCCGCCGCCGCTGAACCATAAACAATAGACTGCTGAAGAGTCTCAAGACTCTGAAGCTCACCTAAATATTCCTCGACATGACTTCTGCCATAGTGCTCGCCGTCCACACGATTAAACCGTAGAGCCAAGTATGGACAACGCTCCTCCGGCATCTCCTGGTATGAATCAGGAACCTCTACCCCACCAACTTCTTGTGATATCGCACACTTCCCTTCTGAAAAGTACACCGATGTGTACAAGTCGAAGATGTCGTCCTCACCAGGTGAAGGTTGAGCAGTCTCTCGAATCTCGTTAGGAAGCTCTTCGCCAGGAACACGACTCTTAATAATTATGCACTTTGGAGAACCATTCGGGGCTCTCTTCACAACGTAAGAATCTAATCGAAAAACCTTCATACCCCCTTCAGGTAAATACTGGATAAGAGTGTTCCCTGTAACGATTAACTGCCGGATTGCGCCGTATAGAGCGGTCCGAAGACTTCGCCGCTCAATCTCAGATAAAATCGTTTGCTCCATGTTGCCAAGAGCAAGGTCTATCTCGGCTTTTGCAGAGTCCAGCTCTGCAATCTCGTTGTACACCTTCGGGTCAACCTTTAAACGGAAGAAAGGACTGTTCGGTGGAAGTAGAGCCAATAACAGAGAACTCGCTAACGAGTTAACTCCTCTGGCCCCCATCCCCTGGAACGGGGCCTCCAGTTCCGTAGAAGAACCGGCACCCTCTCGTGGCAACAAGTGTGGGATAGTTAGGGCGGCGGCTTCGCGCCCCCGCTCAATGTAATGCCAACGGTCAGTCTCTAATTTACTATACAGACTTCCGGCGCTAACGCGGTTAGTAGCCAAGGCCACTGCCATCCCCCCCGCCTGAACCTAGAGTAGAGCTCCTTGGTATCCGAAGACTAAACCCAGAGCGCGGTAGGCTTGCCAACTTCCCCTTCTTCCGTTTAACTCGCTGGACCAACTCCTCCGGCGGCAAAGGCGCTTTGGCAGGAGGGCCTGGAGTTTCAGGTATTTTGGGACTACTAAACAAACACATCTCAACGAATAACGTAAACAGTAACCGTATTCGAGTCTGAACCGCTGATAAGGCGGACCTTCATCGGCATCAGAACGCCTGGGATTATCCCGCACTTGGTAGCACTAGGGTTCTGAGCAAGACCCGTAGCATCAAACTGGCGTTCAAGAGTTTCGTCCGCATTCGGAACTTCCCAGTTACAGGCGGCAGTACAAACGGCATAAACAAGCGACGCTTTATGAGTGCTGATGTAGGGGGTGGTGTCACCAGTGTCTAGCTCGTATGTGAGCATTTCATAAGCCCGATAAATCGGCGCCTGTAACTCGTATTGGTCAGCGCCGGCGGCGCTGACGTCAATGTCATCTGTGCCAAAACTATCGAGCGTTTCCGGTTCCGGGTCGATGGTGGACGTTGTTGGTTGGATTATTGCCATCTATTTTCTCCTTTTCTTACAATACAGCATTAGGCTAAGGGTGCAGGGTGGGTTGGATGCGCTTGGCTCTTGCCCTTGGGTGCCTTGTTGTTCGGTTAATCGGACTCTAAACGCAACGCCAGGGTCTTTAACAAAAAGGGACTGTCCACGATAAGAGGTTACGCCGGAGTTCGCCGAGTAGCTCGTTTCGTTCTGTGCGAACGGAGTGGCGTTTGTTTGTGAGCCTGTATGGGCACGGAAGAAGTGATTGTGAGAGTTAATGCCGTATTGGCCCCGTGCATATTTGCCGAGGGGGTCGAGGGGGTCCGTTACTCCTTTGCCGGATGGGTAGCACCAGTAGCCATTCCCTGCTTCTATAGCCCATGTGCTACAACAAAAGGACTTAGAAAAAACGCTACTGTGGTCGCCGTATGTATTGGAACAGCTCATTCCATTGTGCCCCCAGCCGTCCTTGTTTGTACTGCTGTTGCTGTGACCAAACTTCACTAAGTCACCACTCGTGCCGCCACAGGGCACTCCAGTAGATTGTAGAATAATCCCCCCTCGTTGAGAGGACATCCAACTCGTACCATAATGGTAACTTCCGTAATTGGAAGTGTGGTTAAGGTAGGCCGAAGGCGCTCCGCCCATCATGCCAACAATAGTAATCTTGTTCCCTGTATCAGAAGCTTTTGTAATGGCTACATTCCCCTCTTCTTGCGAATTTGTGCTAGCAAACAGCCATACCCGACCAGTATTGTACTCCCTTGGGCACTCATAAGCCCTAATGTTGCAAGAGCCTTTTTGACTCTCAATTGCTGTTACGAGTTCCGTTCTAACTGCGGCCACAGTTCCCCCAGACGTGTCAACCCATGTGTTGGCGTTTGAGGGGTCAGAGGCGTAAAACTCATAAGTAATGGCAGAGGACGCATTGTCAGTAATCGTAACCGTTGCGCCGTCGGCAGGGACATCACTAAGAATAATGTCACCTTCAGCGTCTGCACGCATGGGGATGGTCGTACTATTTCCAGTGTGCCCTGTCATCCCAGTATATTCGTTCTCCATGTCCTTGTAGGTAGCCGTTTGCCAAATGACGCTTCTGTCATAGATGGTTGCGGGGGAGTTGGAGATGTTGCCCATTACACGAGCGGCATTGTCCTTTTGCCTAAAGTGGTGGGCGTATTTGGTACCGAGAGTCCCTTCAGCGCCAGATGTGCTTGAAGCAGAGTTTGTCCCCGGCGTACGATACCACGCAGTGAACCAATCGTCGTTTGAGCCAGGGGCGGAGGTAAGCCACATGGTGCCGTACTTATACCGCCAGTTCCAGGTGACTGCTTGAATAGACTCGTACTCACTAGCGTCAAACTGCTCAATGCCATACTGCCCGTAGCCCACGTGGCTGTAAAGAAAAATGTCCATGTCTTTGGTGGACCCAATTCTCGTTGGTCTTCCCCTTGGGTTATTGAGTGGTGGGTGATTCCCGTGCTCGTTGTCTCCGTACGTCATTTATTTTCTCTCTCTTTGTAACTGTCTTACTTGTTTGAGGAACTGTATAAGCTCTACCTTCCCCGCGTAGCGATGCGCCTCTTCTAGGGATTCACCAGACCGAATGCACTTTTCAGGAAAACGCTCTTGCAACACTTTTAGCAAGGCTTCTGTAATGTTAGGCCACTCTTCTGGGTCACGCTGTCCAAGACTTTTGTTCACCACCGAAAAACTCTACACATACATAACCCTACCTGGGAGTACATGTTATGGAAATAATCAATCTTCCCGCCAATTTTAAAAACCCCCCCAAACCGAGGCTCAGGAGGGCAAAACAAAAAACAAAAACAAAACTAGAATGGGGCCGCTTCAATCCCGTCCAACGACTGTTGAACATCGGGGGTTTTATCCGCGTCCGCCTTTCTAGTGTAAAGCTTTACATTATCCGCACGAACAACAAGCTTTGACCGCTTCTGGCCGTTCTGGTTCTCCCAACGCTCTTGATTCAATGACCCAGTTACCCCGACCAGGTTTCCCTTATCGGCGTAGTTTGCCAAAAAATCGGCATTGGCCTTAAATGCTGTGCAGTCAATGAAGTGAGCAACATCCTCATACGCATCTCCAACTTTCTGGCGCATGTTGACGGCTACTGTGAAGGAGCAAATTGAGATGGATGGGCCATCCTTGAGCTCCGGCTTTCGGGTCAGATTACCCACGATAGTTACTGTGTTGATTGCCATTAGGCGTCTCCTGTGATGAAACGGCGTCTACCGAACTCGCAAATAAGAGCGGCTTCTGCCAGATTATGTGAAGACTTTTTCTCGAGGGCTTTACTCATCGAGGGAAACAAATTCCTCGCAACCTCAAGACTCGCCGCCTTCTTGTCCGTTTTATTTATATCCACAACCATCTTCTTTTTCCATGTCTGTGGCGCTACAAACTGGACAGGACACTCGAGCATATCCACTACCGCCAATATCCCGCCATACGCCTGGGCGAACGTCCACATCGAGCGCAACCGTTTCTTGTCCCCTGGCATACTATGAACCTTCTCTACCGTAACCTTTAACAACTCGCCTTGTGAAACCATCGCCACCATTGCGTGGAACAACTCCCTTGCAAGCAGTCGGTCACCCTGCCAAGGCATCTTCGCAACTGCACCAATGGGCGTACCGTCAGACGACAAGAAGGCCACACTCCCTGTTTTGCCAGGGTCAATGCCAGCGTAGATTGTTTTCATTTTTTCGTTCGACGGTCAAAGAAGTTATTGGACACCTCGCCTGGGTCAACATAAAGAAGTTCGGCAAGGTCCATAAACACCTCAAGGGATGGCGTGCGCTTGCCCTCAAGATAATCGTTTAGCGACGTGCGGTGGCCTCTGCCAAAAAAGTCCGTTTGCAAAGAGTGCAACGACAAGCCGCTTTCTCGAACGAGTTTGCGTAACTTCGCGTGGGAGAATCGGTATGTTCCACCTCTAGGCTTTCGCATTTTCTGCCACCACATTTACGGGTTTTTTGGCTTTGGCCTTAACTTTAGCCTTAGCCTTTTCTGAAATAATGTCTAGGGGCGGGGTTTCTGTTTGCCCAACGTCATGGGCCTCTTCGAGTGTGATTCCCCCAAATGTTGTTTGCGGGCAATGGAGACGAATGAAGAATGTTGCACTACGCAACCTCAGCATGTGCCGCGCCATCGGCTTATTCTGATACTTGGAATTCCGCGTCCAACCCTCAGCTTTCGCTAAAGCTAGGTCAACCCACGGCCCGTGAATAGTTTCGCCTGTTGCGGAACAAACAGCCTTTACCCGAACTCGGATATTATCCTTCTCCTCCTTTTCCTCGTACAAGAAGGGCCCTTTGAATAGGCCGGACTCCATTGCCCGACCTATCTGGAACTCCGCTTTTATAACTAAACGCCCCATTGCAACCCCAACCCCATTCATCACTTTCCAATAGGGTTCGTTAATGGATTCCGCAAGGTCAAGTAAGACAAAGATGTCGGAGGGTTTCCCTCGTAACTCCTTTGGGATAATGCTCGACGTGGCGATGATTTTGGCAAGTTCTTTTTTTTCGTCTATGTTCATTACAGGCTCAACATTTCTAGTTCGTCTGAGTAGCAGGGCCACAAATCAGTAACGCGACACTCATGGTATCTGTCCAATAAGTCACGAAAAGTTTGGTGTCCGTTCGCCATCGAGGCGACATCGAGCTTATAAACTGCAACACCATATGGGTGCTGACGCTCAACAGCAATAAACACAAATTCATAATCTTCCCCAAGGCCACAGAGGCGACCAACCTCAAGATACATCGCGGCTTGTAGGTAATAAGAAAACTGGCGACAACTTTTCGCAAAGCCCCACTGGCTCGCGTCTTGCGTCGTCTTTAGGTCAACCATCAATCCCATCGGAGTCAACCAGTCAACCCTAGAGCGAACCTTTTCTCCAGTGACCTCGTCAACGGCGAACATTGACACCTCTGCTTTGCCACTCTCGAGGACGGATGAGGCCCAGGGGTGTGCATGGACGGCATCACGGCATCGGCAAGCTAGGTCCATTTCGGGAGTTGTCAAAAGGATTCTGCCTTCCGACTTTGCCTCCTTAACCGCTTCCTTGTATGCCTTTGTGCGTTTGTCCTTAAATTCTCCGACAATGTACTCGAGGTCCAAGAGCTCTGGTTCAAGTACCGCTGTATGTACCAGCGTCCCCATCTTCATGGCCTCTGATTCCTTTCTTGGCGGAGCAGACATGTCAACGAAGGCCGACCAGTAGTGGTATGGACTTCGACGAAAGAGGTCAAGCTGAGATTTTGAGACCCCCTCCGAAGCGTGATAATCGCTGTTTGGGATATCGTCAAAGAGTCCAAGTAGGGGTTTACTGGTGGCCGACATTGGTCTCATTCTCTCAACCCCTTCTGGTCAATGCAAAAACTTTCCTAGCTTTTTTCTCGAGAACTTTTTCTCCAGATTTCTAAGCATTTATTCCCCATCTTCTTCTCCCTCATAAGGCTCAAACTCGGTCTTAATAAGCATTGGGGTGCCCTCACCCATCCATGCCCCCGCAACATTAAAGTCGATGTACTCTTGAGCCTCTTCGAGGTCCATCCCGTCGCGTTCTACCAAAATTTGAACACACCTACCTATGTCGTAAACGGCAAGGGGCTCGTTGTTGAATTGCCACGCATAACCAATATACGCATCTTCAAAACCGTTTGCCAACAAACTCTGGCTGTTCGCCTCCGATAACTCTGCAACACTTAACTCTAGGTTCTTTTTATCCATTGTCCATTTCTCCTTGAGCCCCAATCTCCATTCTGGGTAACTGGCTGTCAAGAACACCCCTAACCCGTAGCATTTTCCTAAGAGATAAGGTCACCTCACGAGCCGCCGAAAAGAACTTCTTTGACCGTCGCCACTTTTTGGCATAGTAATTCGTTGCGGCTTGAGCCGCTTTAAGGTCAACCTCAAGGTGAAACACATATGCTCCATATTTTGCAAGCTCCCTGTCCACCTCTTTCCAGAGAACTAACTCATGGCAAACACTCGAAGGCTTTAACCTTGTTAACAGACTACGAATCTCTTTCGTGTTCCAGTGAACGACAGGTCTTAAGAATTCTGACAACTCAACATCTATTTCTACTTTTGGCATTAAAATTTTTCTCCATGTGTCCAAGTTACCCGCTCAGGTATGAAGCGAGCACAAACAATCCCTGTCTTTCCTTGTCTTGATTTCAAGATATGGACTTCATCAGGGAACCCCTCAAACGCTTCAGGCTCGTAATACTGTGCACGGTACAAGCCCAGCACAATGTCCGCGTCCTGCTCGATTGAACCAGAGTCGCGTAAGTCACTTAGCACAGGGGCTTTATGGTTACGATGCTCAACTCCACGGTTTAATTGCGACAGAGCAACAACAGGAACCTCAAGGTCCTTCGCCAGAACCTTAAGGGTTCGGCTGACGTGAGCCACCTCCTGCTCCCTACTCCGATTTTTCTGAGAGGACGAGGGCTTCACAAGACCAACATGGTCAAGAAGAATCATCCTCAGCTCAGGGTTCCTTTCCTTAAAGGCCGTCGCATCATGCACAATATCTTCAATAGTCCTCCCAGCATTCGTCCGTAAATGTAGCCGCTTGTCCATAGCCTCAGACCTGGCACGACCCTCCTCCTTCAACGAAGCCGCCTCATACTTGCGAGCAAACCGCTCACCAAAATCCTCCGCAGACATCTCCAAGGAATAAACAAGAACATCACCAACCTTTGAAGCATTCTCAGCAAGGTCCATAGCAAAGGCACTCTTACCCATCCCAGGTCGCCCAGCAACGATGATTAGCTGAGAGGGCCTTACGCCGCCTCCTAAGCGGTCATTGAGGTCAAGTAAGTGCGTACCCACAATTTCAGCGTTCGGCTCTCTGAGACGCTCGTAGTAGGCTCTCAGGGCATCCATGAGACTGGACTCCCCCTTCTCCTCCTTTTGGCACAAACTGTGCAACCTCGTCGTCAACTCACCAATGCCCTCAACAAGAGCCGCTGGCTCCATCTCCTGAGCCTTGTCCCAGAAAGTACCCAAAGCCAATAAGCGCGACCTGTGCTGAAGAGACTCCTTGATTATCTCCCAGTAGTTCTGTGCAAATGCCGCCGAGCCCTCCGTCAACATCAAACTCTCAAGATGGTCGTATGTCCACTCCGAACCCTCCGCCGCTACTAAACGTAACGCATGACCCCCTCGACCCTCAGCCTTCATAATTGTCCTAAAAAGAACCCTGTGAGACTCAGTGTCAAAATGAGCCGAATTCAAACCACGAGATAAATACTCGCCAAGTATGGGCGAACCCAATTGACCACCTCGCAAAACACAAGCCAAAAAACCCTTCTCCGCGTCTCTCCTCATTTGTTAGTCCTCCGTATCTCACTCATACGACGAGCAAGTGCCGCTTGTCGTGAACTCTCAAGCTCCGCAGGACTCTTCACCCCGCTCAGTAAACGCTCAAGTGTTATCTTCACACGCTTCCCATAACCAGCCGCTCGCAAACCATCCGATGGCTTCGACCATGTACTCTCCTTGCGTAACTGAACTAAGAACTCTATGTCATGGAGCTTGGCCCGCTGGGCAACATTGCCGTCACGAGAAACCTTGCGGAAAGATGACCAAACCACCGCGTCCTTCGACTGAGTACGCTCCTCCGACCAATGACCCATAGAACTAGATAACCAAGGTGACCAAAGTGACCACTCCTCGTCCGTCATCCAATTGCGCTTCTTACTCATAAAGTTGTCTTTTCTATTGTCTGTTCTTATACAACAGGTCACTGGTGGCACTTTACCTGTGTCACTGGTGGCCTGATACCTCTCTCCCATAGTGTCACTGGTGGCCTTATACAAACTGTAAACAACTGGACCACGAACCAACCGTTTGCCACGTATAAGTAACCCCATCTCAAGCAATATCTTCATGTGACGCTGAACCGTTCGCCTACTCAATCCAGTCAACTCAACAAGACGACCAAGACTAGGCCAAATCTCCGAACCAGGACGACCATGAAGAGCTAAGGATACATATACCGATAACGTCGTCGGCTTACCCGACAATCGCTCTATAACCTCGTTTTGTACCTGTGCGTGAGCCATCATTCTCCGTGACGGAAAACACTACTCAGGTGGGCATGGCAATGTCAAGAAAAAAACCCCCGACAAAAAGTATTTGAAAACCTGATGCCGAGGGTAACACGGAGAACCATGAAATGATTCAACAGGAAGTATACCAAAATTGGTTTTTGGGGCCACTGTATAAAGGGGGTTAATCGTAGGCGTGCGCGGGGCGAAGTCCCCCATAGGGGGTACCTCCTGCCTCAACAGCCCTCCACCAGAAAGAGGAGAGGGAACCTAAGTCCCTGAAGGGAAAGGAGTTAAAAACAATCACCTACTGTCCAGACATACACCATATGTCCTGCCAAACTGGATGATTCTGAAGCCAGGAGGACGGCAGAAAGATTCCCCACTAAGCGTAACTACTTCCCCCACCGTTCGTTATACAATCTAGCTGTGAAAGATGTCGGAGACGAGTATGCCCTTCTTGAAGCCAACACATTGGCCCTTCTGAACAAGATGATTCAGGATGCCTTGGAGAGTGGAGAGAGTCCATCTGCCAGCTTGCTGGGACAGGCTGTGAGTCTATTGAGGGCTGGTCAGGTTCCTGCCAGTTCAACGGCTGGTTCCAGGTCGAAGCAGGATTCGAGTACGGGCTGGTTTGAAGACTTACCAGACGCGGCAAAGAGGAAGTTGGGCAAGCTAGAACTGCCACCGAGGCCTGAGCCTCGTGTAGCAGAATTGGACGACATCGAGCCCGAATAGGCAAGAAAAGCCAAAGAAATTTAAAGTTTTATCTCGTTTGTTTTAAAGGACTTACCACGACTCGTAGGTATCTGACATAAAGTTTCTGTTGCAATCGTCTCCAGATGACATAAGCTTCTTCCTGTCAAGCGGTTCAACTCTGGGCCGCACCAACCCAAACGAAACAATGAAACGCCAACCCGTCAGAATCACAAACGCGCAAATAGCAGAGGCCGTGGCCGATGTTGAGAACGCTTACCCCATCGAGCATATCGTCAGAGCCTATGTGCTTCTCTCGGAGAACGCTGGTCGCGCTTGCGAGTTCGGCAACAGGGAAAGGGGAGGCTCTTGTAAGACAAACCGCATAACCTACGAGCGATGCGGCCGCGTTCTCCTCTTACTTGGAAAGATAAGCGAACGAGAGTTCGACGAACTTTTCGCTGGTGATACGCAGAATATGAACTGAACAAACCGCCGAAAGGCAAAACCCAACCCAAACGAAACAATGACCCAAGCCACCAACCCAAACGCATACCTTCTCATGATGTCTGCCAAGTATGGAGAGCAGTACGGAGTAGGAGAATCCTTGCTACAGCAAATGACCAAATCAGAACTCGACTTTCTGTTTGCTCTCCGCAAGGAGATTGACTGTTGCCCTGAATGCCGAATCTGCCAAGGAGAGACCGTGTACATCGGCACCCTATGTTCCTCCTTCATCTACCGTTGCCGCCATTGTGGAATCGAAACCTTCAAAAGGCTTGAGATGCCGAATGAAGAACCAGAATGCCCACAATGCGATGGCGCAGACAATCAGCCAGACCCCGAAGGAAACTACGAGTTGGAATGCGGAGCGTGTGGCTGGAAATTCAACAACCCAAACGAAACCCAAAGCACCTCAACCCCGGAGAAAAACTAATGCGTTGGAATCTCAATGACGGCGGCAAGCCTGACTCTGTGTTAGGGCAAGGGGACTGTGTGGTGCGAGCAATCGCCATCGCCGGAAACCTCCCCTACAAAGATGTGGCAGATGCCCTACGCCCACGATGTAAGACCTACAACGACAAAGGCTACAAAGCCGCATCGAAGTCTGGAGTTACCATAGGTATCAACAAGCGTGTGTATCACGAGTGGCTTCTTGCTAATGGATGGACTTGGACTCCGACCATGTTTATTGGGCAAGGGTGCAAGGTTCACCTGCGGAAGAACGAACTTCCCTCAGGTCGGCTCATTGCCAGCCTCTCCAAGCACCTGTGCGCTGTCGTGGATGGAGTCATCCAAGACACCTATGACCCTAGCCGTGAGGAAACTCGTTGCGTCTATGGTTATTACCAACCCCCAACCCCGGAGAAAAACTAATGACAAACAAAAACGAAATCACTACCCCAGCCGTTTACGAGATAAGCAAAGAGCAGTTGGAAGCTGTCCGCAATGCTTTGTGGAAACTAGGCTCCTACGCCATAAGAGAGTCGCTTGAGACTCCGCTAGAACTCGACATGGACAGGCTCGAAAGATACGCAGAGGAAATCACCGCGTTGCGGCTTGAGCTCCCTTTCCCGAAAACCCAAAACTAAGGAGAATCAAAATGAAACCCACAAAAGCAAACCTGATGCGCCTTGCTGAGAGGCTTGGTGCATCGGTGGAAATCGAAGGAACGGGCGAAGACCAAGAGGTCACGGTGATAGCCCCGAAGGGGCATCACTTCGCTCTTCACGGTATCCACGAATCCTGCGCCGGGTGTGACGGACTCACGGCGGCTGAACGCTACGGCGATGCCCTCTCTGCCCTGATTGACGAGGACTGTGACCGTCCCATCTTCGTCCTGTGTTCACCACAAACGCCTTGCGATGACTGGGACGATGAGCATGGTTGCCCGTGGTGGGATAACCAAACCCAAACCCTTAACCCAAAACTAAAATCATGACCCAAGACAAACTAAACAAACTCATCTGCGACATGCTCACAGAACCTACTGGAATAGCCCTGTGCGACTCCGGCGGCTCAAGGGGGCGTATGTGGCAAAGGAATCAGGGCTTGACCGTGGAAGCCCTGGAAGACCGCGATGAAGCTACCCTGGAAATCTCACACTCGGAGAAGTTCGGCTGGGACTTTGAAGTCACAATCGACCTTTACCACTTCCTGAAGGAAAGGCTATGGCTGGACGACTTCTGCGAGGAGTTCAACGAGCTACCCGTGGAAGACTGGGAAGGTGACGGGTACGGGCTTTCTAAGGCTGGCCAGGAGTGGCTAGACGCACGAGACTTCGAGCTACTGGAAAGTCACAATACATACAACTGGGAATCTAACCTTTCACAGGTCATTCAATTCACGGAAGTCAAGAACATGGAAACTGACGAGGAGTACATCCTTTTGCAGGTACACGGGGGAGCCGATGTGCGGGGAGGATACACCGATGCAAAGCTGTTCCTA